>Ga0257107_1000795_pt1 | contig 12023 bp, 10 predicted proteins | sample LP_taG_2_FD_190178 | JGI IMG/M metagenome (GOLD analysis project Ga0257107, IMG submission 190178) | Marine microbial communities from Northeast Subartic Pacific Ocean, Canada - LP_J_2011_P26_500m | ecosystem: Environmental > Aquatic > Marine > Oceanic | place: Canada: Northeast Subartic Pacific...
GAGTCTACAATTGAACTATATAGCGCAAATGTTCTTTCAACTCCTTCACCAAATGAAATTTTTCTAACTGTAAAAGATGAATTTAAATCTCTATTTTTTTTAGCAATACAAACACCTTCAAAATACTGAATTCTATCTCTTTTACCTTCAGTAATTCTAACTCCAACCTTGACAATATCGCCAGGAAAAAAATCAGGAAGTTTTTTTTCTGAGGCAATTTTTTTTACATTCGCCTGGTTTATTTCTTCAATTGTTTTCATGTTAATGTTTATCAATTTAATTTTTTTTATATTTCTTATATTTTTGCCACAAGTCTGGTCTTCGGTCGCGTGTTATAGCCTCAGATTGGGACAAACGCCAGTCTTTAATTTTAGCATGGTCTCCTGATAAAAGTACATCGGGAACGTTTTTTTTCTCCCAAATTTGAGGTTTTGTGTACTGCGGATACTCTAATAGACCTTTTTCGAAAGTCTCCTCTTCAATTGAATTATCATTTCCAATAACTCCAGGTATTAATCTTAAGATTGAGTCCATAACTACAAGTGCAGCTGATTCACCTCCAGATAAAATAAAATCACCAATACTTAATTCGATAATATTTCTAGAATCTATCACTCTCTGATCAACTCCTTCGAAATGACCACAAATTAAATTAATTGTTTTTTCTTTAGAGAATTCTTTTGCCAACTTTTGATCAAACAATTTTCCCTTTGGACTTAAATAATAAATTTTTTCATCAGCTTTTAATTTTTCATCTAAGGCTTTTGCTAGAACGTCTGGTTTAATTAACATTCCAAATCCACCTCCATAAAGTGTATCATCAACCGTTTTATGTTTATCGGTGGCATAATCTCTAATATTCACGGTTTCCATATCCCATATTTTTTTTTCCATAGCCTTTCCATACAGTCCTTTGCCTAAAGGACCTGGAAAAAAATCTGGATACAACGTAAATATTCTAGCCAATAACATTTTTATTTTTTTTATTCTGCTTTCTTTTCTTCCTTAGGTGCTTCTGCTTTCTTTTCTTCCTTAGGTGCTTCTGCTTTCTTTTCTTCCTTAGGTGCTTCTGCTTTCTTTTCTTCCTTAGGTGCTTCTGCTTTCTTTTCTTCCTTAGGTGCTTCTGCTTTCTTTCTATCTTTTTTTGGAATGGCTTTCTGTGGATTGTTGCTATTTGCAGGCATAGGAATAATTTGTTTTTCTCCTAATATTCTTGCTACTCTAGTAGTTGGTTTTGCTCCTTGGCTAATCCAATACTTAATTCTATCAGTTTCGAGTCTTATCCTCTCTTCTTTTTCTTTCGGTAATAAGGGGTTAAAAAAACCTAACTTTTCTATAAATCTTCCATCTCTTGCAAACCTACTATCTGCTACTACAATTTTATAAACAGGTCTTTTTTTTGTTCCCCCCATCGATAATCTTAATTTTAACATTTTTTCTCCTTTATATTATTTTGGTTGATTAAAAAGCTCTGGCGGTATCCCTTTATCTTCCATACCTTTCAGATTTCCTTTTGACATCTTTTTCATCATTTCAGACATCATTTTAAATTGTTTTAACAATTTATTGATAGTAGCTACATCTGTTCCAGAGCCATTAGCAATTCTTTTTCTCCTAGAACCATCAATTATTTTTGGATCCTCACGTTCTTTTTTGGTCATTGATAGAATTATTGCTTCGTTTTGAGTTATAATTTTTTCATCAACACCAGCTTTATCCATTTGTGATTTAATTTTTGATACTCCCGGCATAAAAGACATTAAGCCTTCTATTCCTCCCATTTTTTTCATTTGTCTTAATTGGGTTAGATAATCAGCCATAGAAAATTTTCCTTTTTTCAAATTCTCTTCGGCTTTTTTAATATTTTCTTCTCCTAAATCTTGTGATGCTTTTTCGACTAAAGATACAATATCTCCCATACCAAGAATTCTATTTGCTATTCTGTCAGGATGAAAAACTTCAAAATTTTCTATTTTTTCTCCAATACCTAAAAATTTAATTGGAACTTGAGAAACAAACTTCATACTTAAAGCTGCACCACCTCTACCATCACCATCCGCTCTAGTAAGAATAATTCCAGAAACATTTACGGTATTTTTAAATTCTTTTGCTACTTCTGCAGCTACTTGTCCTGTAAGCGAATCTGCAACTAATACAACTTCACTAGGTTTAATAATTTTTTCAATTTCCTTGATTTCACTCATCATTTGAAGATCTATTTGTGTTCTTCCTGCTGTATCAAAAAGAATTATATCAGCACCATTCAATGTGGCAGCACTGAGCGCTCTTATACATATATCTGCAGGCAATTGACCCTGAATTGCTGGTAAGGTTAATATATCGTTTTGCTCTCCTAAAGTTTTAAGTTGTTCCTGTGCTGCTGGTCTATAGACATCTAAACTAACCATCATAATTTTTTTCTTTTTATTTTTTTCTAAAAATTTTGCTAATTTAGCTGTAGTTGTTGTTTTTCCTGAACCTTGCAAACCAACCAACATGATTGATACTGGTGGGACTGCATTTAAATTTATTTCAGAGTTGCTTTCTCCTAATAAATTAACAAGTTCATCATGAACAATCTTAATCACCATTTGCCCTGGTGAAGTAGATCTAATTATTTCCTGGCCTAGTACTTTAGGTTTAACTTTGTCTACAAATTCTTTTGCAACAGAAAGAGAGACATCAGCTTCAAGCAATGCTTGTCTTATATTTCTTAGACCTTCATCAACTTGTTTTTCATCAAGTGAAGGTGCTTTTTTTAAAGAAGAAAAAATTTCTTCAAATTTATTTGTCAAATTTTCAAACATAATTTCACCCAGCAGCAATCGCACTAGTGGGCGAACCCTCGCTGACTAGTGTCGACATCTTTGTTTCCAAAGACACCGCAAATTGCTGTTTTTGCGGAAACGAGGCCAAATTATAATAGAGGTTCAAAAAGTCAATAAATAAGTTAAATATCTAATATATGAACATTAAAGCATATAAAATGGATGGTTTAGGTAATGATTTTATAATCATTGATCAAAGGAACAAAATTATAGAATTTGCTAAAAAAGAAATTGTTAAAATTTGTGATAGAAACTTTATTGGTTGCGACCAACTCATTGTTATTAAAAAAAATAAAGAATTAGATGCGAGTTTAGAATTTTTTAATTCTGATGGAAGTGCTACTGGAGCATGTGGTAATGGTACTAGATGTGTAGCTTATCTTCTATCTAAAGAAAATAATAAAAAAGAAATTACAGTTTGGACTTTCTCATCAATATTAAAATCAAAAATATTAAATAATAATTTAGTTGAAACTGATATAGGTATTCCAAAAATTCAATGGAATGAAATTCCTATAAATGAAAATAAAAATACTAAAAATCTAGGTATTAAAATATTAGATGAAAATAATAATGAACACATAGGCGGTACAGCAATTAATGTAGGAAACCCTCATGTTATTTTTTTTGTAGAAAATATTGATAATTTTAATATTAAAAAAATTGGACCAACAGTTGAAAATAACAAACTTTTTCCTGAAAAATGTAATGTGACTATTGCTAAAGTAGTAAACAATAACCTAATCAAAGTTAAAGTATGGGAAAGGGGTGCTGGACCAACTAAAGCATGTGGAACTGCAGCATGTGCAACTGCTGTAGCAGGAAATATAAATGGTTATATAAAAGAAAAAGTTGATATTGAATTTGAACTTGGAAAATTATCAATTTTTATAGATGAAAAAAATAATGTTCATATGAAAGGACCTGTTTCTGAAATAAAAGAAATAGACATAAAGCTTTAATGGGAATTTTTGAAAAGTTTAAAATAGGTTTTAAAAAAAGCGCCTCAACATTTACTTCTGGTCTCAGAGATATAATTATAAAAAAAGAAATTGATGATAAAACACTTGATCAAGTTGAAGAATATTTAATTGAATCTGATGTTGGTGTTGTTGCAGCTTCAGAAATAAAAGAAATTATTTCATCAGAAAAAATTGATCCAAAAAAAGACACTTTAAATGAAGTAAATATAATTTTAAAAAAATACATAATTGAATTAATGAAACCTTTAGAAAAAATTAATTTTTTTAATAAAAATGAAAGTCTCAAAATATTGCTTATTTCGGGAGTTAATGGTGTTGGCAAAACAACAACCATAGGTAAAGTTGGAAAAATTTTAAAATCAAACAACAATAAAATCTTATTTTCAGCATGTGATACTTTTAGAGCAGCTGCAATTGAACAATTAGAAAATTGGGCTAAAAAAATTGATGTAGAAATTGTTAAATCTGATCAAGGATCGGATCCTGCTTCGGTTGCTTATAAAGCAATAGATGTTGCAAAAAAAAATAATTTTAATTATGTCTTAATAGATACTGCTGGAAGATTACAAAATAAAAAAAATTTAATGGACGAGTACAAAAAAATTGCAAATGTTGCCAAAAAAATTGATCAAAAAGCACCTCACGAAGTTATATTAATTTTAGATGCAACAACTGGCCAAAATGTTTTAAATCAAGTTGAAGAATTTAATAAAATTATTCCAGTTACTGGATTAATTATGACAAAACTTGACAGTACGGCTAAAGGCGGAATTTTGATAGCTGTTGCAAAAAAGTATAAGTTGCCAATTATTGCACTTGGTCTTGGTGAAAAGGTAGATGACTTGCAAATATTCGATGCAGAAAAATTTGCTAATGCGTTTATAGAAACTAATTAATTAAATTTTGAGATATTAAAGGCTTATAATAATTACATTTATAAGTATCATCCATACTTGCAAAACCACAATCTTTACTAATTGATGATACGATAAAATCTAATTTTCCTTTAGTTGAATATTTATCAAGTTTCTTTGTTGATATATCAAATTTTAAGTTTTGGTTTATATTTTTAACTGCACTTACCATTATTAAAGTTTTATTATCTTTCATTAAATAATAAGCAAAATCTTCAGGGAAAACTGGAAAATCGTAATTAGACAAATAGAACTTTGCAAGCCTTGGGAACCAATCATATGTTATCAAAGGTTCAGTTTTTTTTGTTTTTCGGTCATAAATATATAAATCCTGAGGATAGTCAGTAATATAATTAAATTCTTCTCCTCTCGCTAAAATAGCTTTTTCCCTTGTCTTAAAAAAAAGAACAAAATTATTATTATGAGAGTCCATTTTTCCAATATAAAAAATATCATCTACTTTCGTTAAATTGCTTTCTGAATTAGAATTTTGGATAAGTGATAATAAAAAAATAAATACAATTAATACTTTAAATTTCATTTAAAATTCAAAGTAAAACTTAATTTTGTATATAATTTGTTTAAATTGCGACTTAATTTAAGCTTTTAATAAACTCTTTAAGAGTATTTAAAAGCTTTTCATTATATTCCATCATATGATCATCATATTTTGAGTAATAAGAATATTTAGGCTCATTAGCTAATTCATACATTTTTTTTCCCATCCAAAATGGAACTATATTATCAGCTTCTCCGTGCATAATTAAAATGGGCGATCTTATGTTTTTAATCTTTTTGTTACTTTCATATTTATCTTTGAGAAGCAGTCTTATTGGAAAAAAAGAATATTTAGTTTTGGCCGCATCAACCATAGATGTAAAAGGAGATTCTAAAATCACACCAGCAAAATTATTATTTTGAGCAATTTCTGTTGCAACTCCAGTACCAAGCGACTCGCCATAAATAACTATATCTTCTGCCTTTAAACCTTTGCCTTTTAACCATCTAATTGCGCTTCTTGCATCTTCGTAAATTCCTTTTTCTGTTGGTTGGCCTTTATTTCCACTAAAACCTCTCCAAGAAAGAAGAAGAAAATTTATATCCATATCTTTAAAATGATTAATTTTATGTATCCTATTTTCTAAAGATCCTGCATTGCCATGTAAAAAAAGAATAGTTTTGTAATCTTGATTTCTCTTGTGATGATACCAGGCTAAAAGTTCAAGATTGTCTCTGGTAGTAATTTTTACTTTTTCTACTGAAACAATTAATTTATCCCCAAAATAATTATTTTCTGTTGGCTCGTATAAAAGGCTTCTTTGAAAAAAATATAAAGCAAATGTAACAATTAAGTACACGGTTAAAAATAATATTAAAATATAAATTAAAAACATTTTTTTTCGTTCAATCATAAAATTTAGTATTTATAAATATTATGCATTTCTATTGTTAAAAACAAAATATAAATAAGAAAAAATACAAATTAATAAATAAACAAAAAACGATATTTGAAAGCTAGCTATTTCACTTTTTCCTAAACTTTGAGACAAATCAACTATTAAGCCAATTCCCCATTGCATAATAAAAGTGCCTACAAAAATTAACAGATTAAAAGATGTAAATGATTTGCCTGCTAAATATGTTGGAAAAGATAAAGCAACCGCAGGCTGAGCAAGCGTTAAAACAATTGAAGTTAATATATATATTGTGAAAAGGAATGTCCCCGCTTTTGATCCTAAAACAACAATACTTAACAAAACTAAATAACTGATTGGCAATCCAAATTTCATTAATTTGATTGCACTTAAACCGTATTTTGAAATTTTAGGCAAAAAATATCCCCAGACAAAAAATGCTATAAGCATTACCAAATTAATCCAAAATAGCCCGGTTGCACTTTCTAAAGGACTATATCCCGAAACTCTTACCATCCATGGTCCCGCCCACAGAGTTTGTATAGCTATCATGCCTCCATAGTTAAACAAACCTAATGGAATTGTGCTTCTAAAAAATTTATTTTTCCATACATCTGATAAAGATCCAGTATTTTTTTCTTGTTCCTCCTTGCTTCTTTGTCTCCAACTAGGAATAAAAAATAATATTAACAATATACAAACAAATATTAAGAAAGTTATTCCTCCAAAAATCCACCTCCAGCCAATAATTGGTAATAGAATTTGAACAGGCAAAGTTGAAAATACAAAACCTGTCGAAGCTATCATTAACATCCATGAATTTGCTCTTTGTTGATATTTATCTTCAAACCAAATTCTGTAGCCTGTTAAAGGTCCCATTAAGCATGCACTAACACCAACTCCAATGAAAACCCTTGATATTAACAAACCAGTAAAACTTTGAGCCAAAGCAAAAGCTGCTGTTCCTACTATTGCAATTAATAAAAATGAAGACACAATTTTTTTTGGTCCGTGCCTATCAAGTAAATAGCCTAAAGGTATTTGCATTGATGCAAAACCTAAAAAATATCCTCCAGCTAATAATCCCAGGTCACCGGCTAATAAATTAAATTCTGTTGTTAAGGTAGGAGAAAGAGTAGCTGTAATAGCTCTTAACAAACATGATAAAAAATAAGCACAAGCAAATACAAAAAAAACTAAAATCCCTTTCTTGGTTGATAAAATATATTTGTCCATTATTTAGATTAAAAATTTAGAGATATATCTCTATGTACAGATCTACACTTCGATACAAATTTTGCTTGTTTTTTTGTTAATCTAGATTGTAATCTTAATCCAATTGTATCTTTAATTGATAAATCATATTTTTCTAATTTATCAGCTAATGATTGGGATGCTTTATTTCTCCAATTTACCTCATCATTAAATAAGCTTTGAGCTTCATAATTTGAACTTACAATTTTTTCATTATCCACTTCATCACTATCAATAGCAGAAATTATATCGTCTAATTTGTTTGATAATTCATCTGTACCAGAAATTTCACTAAGCTTTTCAAATAAAATATCAATATCTTTTTGAGCATTGTCTAATTCCATATTTATTATTTTCTTATTTAATGCTTCAAAATCTTTAGAAAGATGTTCTAATAGTTCACCATCTTTTATAAATGTTTTAATTTGAATTAACTCATCATAAGCTTGATCAACATTTTTTCTATATCTTTTTGTTACAATATTTTTTGCTTTGAGAATTGTTTTAAATTGATTATTTTTTTCTTTCCATTTTTTTGGAATATTTTTGTTTAAATCTTCTTTTTCTAATTTTAAATCCTCTATTTTAAGCTGAATTTTATTTTTTTCTGATACATCATCCTTATTTAAATTTCTAATTTCTGCTTCTAATCTTTTTACCTTTTTATCTATCTTAATAATTTTTTTCTGCTTTTTCCTTACCTTAAAATGTAAATCACGGTAATCTTTTATAAATAAATTGTATTCATTGTCTGTTGTTTTAACTTTTTTGACTAAATCAAAAGTAGATGAAGCTTTTTCAAAGTGTGAATTAAAAATTTCAACTTTATCTTCTGGAAGATAATCCAAATTAGCCACACGCATATTAGATATGGCCATTTTTAGTTGATTTTCTTTATTATCATAATTTGCAAATTTGTATTCTTGCAAACAATATTGCAGTCTAGGATTCATTGGTGGCGGAGCCACCTTTGAAGTTAAGTAAACTCTATTTGGCAAATAATTAACTAGAGTTGGGTAAAAACCAACTATGCCAAGACCTATTAATTGTAAAATTATAAATGCAACTGCACCTTTCCAAATATCTAGTGTAGCAACATGTTTTGGAGCAACACCTCTAAGGTAAAATAATGCAAAGCCAAAAGGTGGTGTTAAAAATGATGTTTGTAAGTTAACTCCAATCATTACCCCTAACCAAACTGCAGTAACATTTGCTGAAGTTTCGGCTAATAAAATTGGTGCAATAATTGGAACAACAACAACTGCTATTTCTATAAAATCAAGGAAAAAACCTAGTAAAAAAATTACCGCCATTACCACCATAAATTGTGTCCAGAACCCCCCTGGCAAGTCTTGTAAAAAATCTCTTACTAATTCTTCGCCTCCAAATGCTCTAAAAGCAGACGTCAACATTGCTGCGCCAAGAAGAATAATGAATACCATAGATGTTGTTACACAGGTATCCGTAACAACATTTTTTAAAACACTTTCAATTTTATAGGCTCTCCAAAAACTCCATCCGATAGCAAATAAAAAACAAATAACAAAAAAACCTGTAACTAAAATTGCTATAAAATTTTTTATAGATTCTATATTCTTAACGTTTAAGTCAAAAGAATTACCTAATACAAAAATAAAAACTAAAGAAATAAAACTAATAATTAATGGATAATAAGCATCCTTTTTTCCCTGATGAAGACGATATCCTGCCATCAATGTTGCTCCTATTGCACCTATAGATCCTGCTTGATTAACAGTTGCTATACCCATTAAAATTGATCCTAGTACTGCAAAAATCAAAGCCAAAGGAGGGATTATGATTGCTATGACTCTTAACCAAAATTTAAAATCAAATTCTCCTTTATATGGAACGGGTGGTGCAGACTCGGGTTTGAATCTTGCATAAACAAATACATACAACATGTATAACCCCACAAGTACCAATCCTGGTAAAAGAGCACCAAGAAACATATCTCCTGCACTAGTAGAAGAAACCGTAAATTCTCCAGGCATACTAAATTCACCTGTCGCTTGTTTATATTCAGCTTTTCTTATTGTGTTAGCAACATCAGTAGCGCTACCAAGTTGATCAGCTAAAATAATTAATACAATTGATGGAGGAATTATTTGCCCTAAAGTTCCTGAAGAACAGACAATTCCGCTGGCTAAAGATTTATCATAATTATTGTTAAGCATCGCTGGCAAAGAAATTAATCCCATAGCAATTACTGTTGCTCCAACAATTCCAGTTGTTGCCGCAAGTAAAGCTCCAACAAAAATAACCGATATACCTAAACCTCCAGGTATTGGACCAAAAAGTTGACCCATGGTAACTAATAAGTCTTCAGCAATTTTTGATCGCTGAAGCATTATGCCCATGAATATGAACAATGGAATTGCAATAAGAGTATCACTCTCCACATCCCAATAGACACTTCTAAAATTTGTAATTCCTGCAGTTAACCATTCGATTGGTCCATCTTGAGCAAAAAAAGCACTAGCATCACCTTCAAATACATATCCAAAAAGTGCAGCAAGAGAAATAGAAACTATAGCTGAACCTGGTAGTGCAAAAGCAACTGGAAATCCTGAAGCTAAAGCCGCTATCATTGTTATAATTAAAATTACAAGAAAAACAGTTTCCATAAATTAACTTTTAGAATTTTCTAATATTTTATAAGTATTACTCATAAAATAACCTGTAAATTGAATTAACATACTTACTGCAAAAATTGCCAAATAAGCGGCCATCAAATATTTCAAATATAAACCACTAGATCCTTGCTGGGTTACTTCAAATGAGAGTAAAGGACTATTTATAATGCTCGCTTTGCTGCTCATACCTAAAAAAATTATACATAAACAGAGTGGAATGCCAAATATTGAAGAGCCAATTGTGTTGGTCCAAGCTTTTTTACTCTCACTAAAGCCAGTATAAAGAACATCAACTCTTACATGTCCTTCATTAATTAAAGCATATGAACTTGCAAAAAGGAAAAGTGCCGCATACCAAAAACGTACTAAATCCCCTTGAAATGCTTGTTCATAAGAAAAAATGAATCGTGAAAGAACAATTGAAAATTCACCAAAAACCACAAGAACTGCTAACCATATAAATCCTGTTGTTCTAGTAAAATATCCAATCATCATAGAAATTATTATTAATGGAAAATGAATATATGTAATTCTAAATTCTGCGCTAATTAACTTAAATTTAATTTTTTCATTAAAAATAACATCAAGCAAACGCTCAACTGCAAGAAATGAAATTATAATATCAACAACTCCCAGTATAAAAACAGCCCAGAAAGCAGAACGTATAATATAAGCTGAAATTGAAGCAAATATTTCTGCGTCTTTATTTAAATTTTGCTGTGATGTTTTAAAAATATACGAAATAACAGCTGCTATAGAAATAATATAAAATAAAAATTGAAGATAACAAAACATAATTGTTGAACTATCTAATGGTTTATTTAGTTTTTTAAAACCAAACAATTCATAATTTGCATACAATTTTTTAATTCCAGGCCAATCATACCAACAGGTGAGGATATTATTTATTAGAAAAGCAAAAGTTATTGCAACAACTGAATAACTGATGATTCTAATAATCTGTGATTTATTATTTAAAGTCATTTTTTTTGAGCAAACTAATATATTTAAAACAAAAACAATACAGACAAAAAAAAGGGCCCTGTTATTAGGGCCCTTTTTAAATATATCTCTACTTAAAGTTTAAATTAAACTCCAAGAGCTCTATTTCTCTGCCTAATATATGGTGAGTCTGACAAGTTAGTCCAACTTCCAATATCTTTACGAGCTTTTACAAAACTTGCATGAGTTCTTGCACATAAATCGTTTTCTGCTTGTACTTCTGCAAACACTTCTTCAGCGCCTTTAGCAAATGCATCATAAACTTTATCATTGAACTTCTCTAATTTAACACCATGATCGTTTATCAAACGTTTTAATGCAGCTCCATTCTTAGCATTATACTCAGCCATCATTACATCGTTTTCCATAGCTGCTGCACACTCAATCATTAATTGATCTGATTTAGACAAACTTGTTAGCCAAGACTTGTTACATCCAGCTGCTAATGCAGAACCGGGTTCGTGCATACCTGGATAGTAATAGTATTTAGCTGCTTCTTGGAACTTCATAATTTCATCATTCCATGGGCCAACCCATTCAGTTGCATCAATTGCACCTGACACTAAGTTTTCATAAATCTGCCCACCTGGAAGTGAAACTGGAGACGCACCAAGTTTAGCAATAACTTCTCCACCAAAACCTGGCATACGCATTTTAAGACCTTTAAAATCTTTAGCTGACTTAATTTTTTTGTTAAACCAACCTCCCATTTGAACTCCTGTGTTGCCACATAAAAAGTTCTTAAGTCCAAAATCGTCAGCCAACTCATCCCAAAGTTCTTGACCGCCTGCAAATCTTATCCAAGCGTTCATTTCAGTATAAGTAAAGCCAAAAGGTACAGCTGTGAAATAACCCCAAGCTTTATGTTTGCCTTTCCAGTAGTAATCAGCAGCGTGATACATTTGAGCGTTACCTGATGCAACTTCATCAAATGAGTCAAATGCCTTTACTCTTTCTCCTGATGCAAAGTATT
>Ga0257107_1000798_pt1 | contig 12017 bp, 10 predicted proteins | sample LP_taG_2_FD_190178 | JGI IMG/M metagenome (GOLD analysis project Ga0257107, IMG submission 190178) | Marine microbial communities from Northeast Subartic Pacific Ocean, Canada - LP_J_2011_P26_500m | ecosystem: Environmental > Aquatic > Marine > Oceanic | place: Canada: Northeast Subartic Pacific...
AGCTATCAATCAATCTCTAAAAGACATGGAAGGGAAATTAGGAAAATTAAGTATCATTCCAATTCCAGGTAAAAAACCGGCTCAAAGAATTCTGCTTGCAGGTATTGGGAGAAGAGAGGATTTGACAAAGGACACTATTAGATATGTTTCAGGTAAAATTGCACAAAAAATAAGAGAGTTAAAACTAAAAGAATTTTCAATTATAACACCGCCAAATACAATAACTGATCAAATTTCATCAGTTTCTCAAATTATAGAAGGAGTCAAAATGTCTCTTTACAAATTTGATAAATTCAAAGCAGAAAAAATAGACAAATCCCCAGACCTAACAATCATTGTTTCAAAATCAAATAAAATTTCAAAAGCAATCAAAGTTGCTGAAACTGTTGCTGAAGGTGCAATATTTACGAAAAGTATTGCAAATTTACCTCCTAACGAATGTACTCCTACAACATTAGCAAATTTTGCAAAGGATATTTCTAAAAAGAATAAAATGAAATGTACTGTTATTTCACAACCTGAATTAAAGAAAAAAGGTTTTGGAGGAATTTCGGCGGTAGGGAAAGGAAGTAAAAATGGACCAAAACTAATTACTATTGAACATAATGGTGGACTTAAAACTCAAAAACCAATTGTTCTAGTAGGAAAAGCTGTAACATTTGACACTGGAGGAATTTCATTAAAACCTGGACAAAGCATGGATGAGATGAAATTTGATAAATGTGGTGGCTGTACAGTTTTAGGAATTATGAAATCAGTTTCAGAATTAAAATTGCCAATTAATGTAGTAGGGATTATTCCATCAGTTGAGAATATGCCAGGCGGGGAAGCATACAGACCTGGAGATATCATAAAATTGTATAATGGAAAAACTGCAGAAATTCTAAATACGGATGCAGAAGGTAGACTCATTTTAGCAGATGCATTAGCATATGGAGAAAAACAATACTCTCCAAAAGCAATTATCGATTTTGCAACTTTAACAGGAGCATGTATAGTAGCATTAGGTAACAACGTTGCAGCAATTGTATCAAATAATAAACAACTAACAAAGAAGATTACAGATTCATCTAAAATAACAACAGAAGAAATTTGGGAATTACCATTAACACAAGACTATATGGATATGATAAAATCAGATGTTGCAGATATTAAAAATGTTGGAATAGGAAGAGCCGCAGGAACTATTACAGCTGCTGCATTTTTGAAAAATGCAATTAAAGATACACCATGGGCACATTTGGATATTGCAGGTGTTGCATGGACTCAAGGAGCAGCTACAAAAGAAAAACCATACAATCCAAAAGGGGCTACAGGTTTTGGAGTAAGGTTAATTTTAGATTATTTACAAAAATTAGAAAATTAGTAACCCCTACTATTTCTATCAGGTGTACCAACATTTGGGTTTCTCCAACCATGTTTTTCCATCATGTGGTTCAATAGTCTAATGTCATTATCAGATTTTTCTCCACAAACACTACAATTTGGCATTGAAATCAATTCAACCAAATGAAATGCATATTAAAAGATTGATTAAAAATTGAAAAATGCCAGCACTGTTGCTTCCCAAGGGCTCTCGCATCTTAGTAGCACAACAGCGACATCAGGTTTGACTTCCAAGTTCGGGATGGGATTGGGTCGCACCCTAACGCTATGGCCGGCTTGTACATTGATGTTAGATTCTTATCTATTAACGTAACGCAGGGATTATTCTACTCAAAATAGGTATAAAGCAAAGAAAATACCGGATTACGATATGACACATAGAGTTGGAGTTTTAGATCAAGATCTCTGCCAGCCCCAAAAATGTGGTTTAGAGTGCATAAAATACTGCCCAGTCAACAAATCAGGATCAGATTGTATCACACTAAATGAAGAATCAAAAAAAGCACAAATTGATGAAGAAATTTGTAATGGTTGCGGAATATGTGTAAAAGTATGCCCATTTGATGCAATAACAATTGTTAATTTAGCAAGTGAATTAGCTACCGACAAAATTCATCAATATGGGCAAAATTCATTTCGATTATTCAAACTGCCAACTCCAAAAAAAGGAGAGGTTGTTGGTTTACTAGGAAGAAACGGAATGGGTAAAAGTACAGTAGTAAATATTCTATCAGGTAACCTAAAACCAAATCTTGGGAGATTTGAAAATCCTCCAGAATGGGATGAGATTTTAAAATATTATAGTGGAACAGAACTTAAACAACATTTTGAAAAAATTGAACAAAAACAAATTCGTGCATCAATTAAACCTCAACAAGTTCACCATATTGCACAAGCATTTGATGGAACAGGAAACGAACTTCTTGATAAATATGATGAAAGAGGAGTATCAAGAGAAATAATCAAAGAATTAGGATTAGAAAATTCCATGGAGCAGAGTTTAAAGGAATTAAGTGGAGGAGAGTTGCAAAGAATTGCAGTAGCTGCAGCTGCATCAAAAGATACTGAATTTTATTTTTTTGATGAACCATCATCGTACAATGATGTATTTCAAAGAACTGGAGTTGCACGAGTAATTCAAAGTTTGGCAAAAATTGGAAAAAGTGTCATGGTTGTAGAACATGATTTAACATTACTAGATTTTCTTAGTGATTATATCGAAGTTTTGTATGGCGAACCTGCAGCATATGGTATTGTATCAAGTATTTTATCTACAAAAGTTGGAATCAATGTATTTCTTGATGGATACTTGCCAACTGAAAATGTAAGATTTAGAGATAAAAAATTCTCTATGGATGTATCATCATCATCTACAGATATTTTTCAAGAAGGAAGTGAAGTCGTAGTATATCCAAAACTAGAAAAAAAATATGAATCATTTTCAGTATCAATTGAGCCTGGACAAGTAAGAAAAGGAGAAGTTTTAGGCATAATGGGAGCAAATGCTCTTGGAAAAACCACCATGATGAAAATGATTACAGGAGTTGATAAACCAGATTCTGGTAGTATTAGTAAAAAAATTAAGATAGCTTACAAACCACAGTATCTTCAAAATGATATTGATGGAGATGTAATTTCATTATTAGATAAAGCAAACGATAATCCAGTTGAAGAAAGTATGGAGGAAGAACAGATTCTTGATCCATTAAAAATTAAAAAACTTTACAATAAATCTATCAGAAATCTTTCAGGTGGAGAACTACAAAAAGTAGCAGTAGCATCATGTTTACTTCAAAAAGTAGACGTTTATGCATTAGATGAACCATCAGCATTTTTAGATGTAGAAGATAGAATTGCAGTAGCTAAATTTTTGCAAAAATTTGTTCGTTCATTTGGAAAATCAGCAATAGTAATTGATCATGATTTACAATTAATGGATCTTGTTTCAGATTCAATGGTAATATTTGAAGGAGAATCAGGGATATCAGGTAAAGCAACATCCCCAATGTCAAAAGCAAATGCCATGAATAGATTTCTAAAATCATTAGACATGTCATTTAGAAGAGATGAAAGGAGCCTTAGACCTAGAGTAAATAAACTTGAAAGTAGATTAGATAAGAATCAAAAAACATCTGGGAATTATTACTATAAAAATTGACTAGAATGCTGAAAAAAGCATTAGAAAGTGTACTAACATTAGAAGAAAATAATGAATTTATTTCAGCGTTTGATCAAATTGGGAAAATTATCATTGTAAGAATTCCGGACTCTTTACTATCAAAGAAAGAAATCATAGGGGAAACTTTACTAAAAGAAGTAAAAACTGCAAAAAGTGTTTTTTATCAGGTATCAGCTGTGGAAGGGGATTTTCGTACAAGAAAGTTAGAGATTATAGCTGGAGAGGGTAATACAGAAACAGAATACAAGGAATTTGGATGTAAATTTACTGTAGATGTGGAAAATGCATTTTTTTCACCTAGATTATCAACAGAAAGAGAAAGAATTGCAAATTTGATTCAAGATGGAGAGGTAATAACCAACATGTTTGCAGGAATAGGAATGTTTTCCATAATGGTTGCAAAGAAAAAGAAATGCACTGTATTTAGTCTAGACATAAACCCAATCGCATCAAAATTATGTGAAAAAAATATTGAGTTAAACAAACTTGCAGGAAATATAATTTCAATAAATGGAGATGCATCAAAAATTATCAAAGAGCAGTTGATGGACAAGTCAGATAGAACTTTGATGTTGTTGCCTGAGAGATCTGATGAATTTTTAGAATCAGCAATCAATACAACAAAGAATGGAGGAATAATTCATTATTATTCTCACATACATGCAGATAAAAAATCAGATGCAGGAAAATTATCAGAAGAGCATTTTCTTCAGATCACCCCAATCCAATCAGAAATCCTAACTTCTAAAATTGTAAGGGCAGTAGGTCCTAGATATTATCAAACTGTAGTAGATGTAAAAATTTCTAAATAAATTATTCGTCAGATGTGATTGATGCCGATGAAGATTTTGTTGTTGCCATTACATATCCAATCCATGCAATAACACCAAGTATTCCTCCAGCAATCATTAACACAGATAATTGTAATACAATTGGGCTCCATTCTGAAAGCATTAACAAATATGCATAAAGGAAAAAACCACCAATGCAAAGTATGAAAATGGCAATGCCCATACCTTTACGTTTATCCATGGCGAAAAACTTTTTGTGAGTTATTTATTGGTTTGAACTAATCAAAATTCAATTGCCATAAGATACGCATCTTCACCATCTCGATAATATGTATTTAATTGCTGTTTAATTATAAACCCAAGTTTTTCATATAGTCTCACAGCCTCATTATTACTGCATCTGACTTCTAAATAGAATTCATCACAATGTTGTATTTTTACGCCATTTACAGATTCTTCAACAAGTGCATTTCCTATACCTTTTTTTCTATATTCATCAAGAACTGCAATAGAGACAACATGACCTTTTTTAACAAAACCTAATTTCTTAAAATTGGAAAACCCAAATTCAGTTTTACACATGATATAACCAACATGTTTTCCTGCAATTTCAGCAATAATAAATGCCTCAGGTAATTCAGATAATAGAGATTCATAAAAATAATCAGAATAATGTTCAGGAAGAGTTTTTAGATTAATTTCCATAACAGATATCAGATCGCTTGGTTCTGCTCGTCGTATATTACAGTCACCAATATTTCTTAGAATTACTTGCATGAAATACAATGCAAGTATCAATATTTAATTTTAAACCAAAAGACCATTAATAGAAAGAATAGTTCAAAGGAATATGGAAGAAAAATCACAAGAAGAGGTTATTTTATTAGTAAATTCCATTTTTGAAGTCAGTAATTTTACAAAGACACAGTTTTCATTAGAATTTAAAATTGAGGACTTTGAGTTTAAATCAAAATTTGAGAATTTAGCTAGAAAATTAGAAAATATGAGTTTTGTTTGTAAATTAGAAAAAATGGACGATGGAAAATATATCATCATTCAAAAATTTTCTCAAAAAAAACAGAGAAAATGGATGAATACATCATGGACTCCCCGAATTTTATTTGCAATAGTTATTTCATTTGTAATGATTGATGGATACTATAGAACATCTGGAACAAACTCAATTGTAGAAATTGGAGATCCTTTAGAAATGGCAGGAATTTACACATTATCATTATTAGGAATTTTAGGAATTCATGAACTAGGTCACATTATTGCGGCCAAAGCACATGGGTTAAAAACAACTTGGCCATTTTTTATTCCAGGATTACCTATTATTGGCATTCCAACATTTGGTGCTTTTATTCAATCACGAGGATTAACAATTAATCGAGAGATATTATTTGATGTAGCAATTGCAGGACCCATAGCAGGATTAGCCATTGCAGTCATAGTTTCAATTTATGGGGCATATACTGCACCAATTTTAGATCAAGACATAGCTGCTGGAATGTTTGCAGACTCTAGGCTCATAGAATGGAATCAAGGGGAGCCACTATTAATGACTGCTAGTTTGGCATTATTTGGTAAAGGAGTACCAGGTCACGAAGTGATAATGACACCAGTAATGTTTGCAGCATGGATTGGATTTTTAATCACATTTTTGAATTTACTTCCGGCATGGCAATTAGATGGAGGACATATGGCCAGAACATTACTGGGTCCAAAATTACATAGATATGCAACTTATGGAAGTATGGCAATACTGGTTTTGTTAAATTATTGGATTATGGCAATATTGATTTTTGTAATGAGTTCAAGAAATCCTAGTGCAACTCCACTTGATGATGTATCTCCACTTTCAAGAAATAGGAAGATTGTATATATTGGAATTGTAGGATTAGCAATTTTATGTGCACCATTACCAACAAATTTTTTACCAAATTTTTTACCTTAGTAAAAGTCTAGCACCATCTGTAACTACTACAACTTTTTGTCTTACTCCTTGAGTTTTTAGAATATAATCCATAGAATTTTTTATTCCAGGTAAAGAAATCACATCAAGTTTCTTTACATAAAACTCAGGAAGTATTGAAACTAATCCAATTTGAAAATTCTTTTGAATTTCTGAGAGAAACAACAGATCTTCCATTCCACTAATGTATTTTGTAGGATTTCGAAGTTGTTCTAAAGTTAATCTGCCTTCAATGTATTGTTGAATTGCATCAGAACCTAAACCACCCTTACATTCTGCCACCAAAATTGCAAGTCCATTGTTTTTGATTGCATTTGAACAATTCCAAAGTGAAGAAAGTGATTTTCCAAGAGTATCATTACTAGCATCTTTTCCAGTGCTAATTATCATTGTTTTATGTTGGCCTAAATCTTTAATCGAATTATTTTCTAAAAACTTTGTTGTAGAAAGAGTTTTTGATGGATGATCAATAGTAAAATCAACAATACCTTGTGAATTTGCAATTATTTCAATTCCTTGAATTTCAAAATTATCCGAGAATTTTTTTGCTTCTTGTAAACTTTCAGGATATTGTCCAGGCACTGGGAGATTTCCATCTCTTTTTGCATATGCGGAAAGCATGTAATCCGTACCAAATTTTTTGATTAAACGTGTAGAAATTGTTTCATAGCCAAATAATCCATCAAATTCCATTTCACCCATAAAAATTAGGTTAGAATTTTCTAAATTGACATCATTAAATTCGTTTATTGAGCTTCCTTCAGGTAAACCCAATTTAACCAAATTTAGAATTTTTTTATCTGTTAAAATTTTTGGAAATGGTTTAGATTTTTGTTCACATAAAGTGAAGATAGATGAAATTATTTTTTGGATAGCTTTTGAGTTATGTAAAACTACAAGCTCCATTGGTTTTGATAAATCAAGAGTGTTGAGTTTTTCATTGATTTCAGAATCATCCAAAACCTTGCCATCAGAATTAATATTTTGCTCTAAATTTTCTGCCTTAATGTCCAAAACAACGTCGGTAATTCCATAATTCAACCAAATTTCAGGCATAATTCATTCTCAATACAAACCAAAATAAATACAATCTAATTAAATTTAATATGGGATTTGTAAAAGAGTTTACAACATTTTTGCACCAAAATGGTATTATAAAATTTGGAGATTTTACACTTGCAAGTGGAAAAAAGAGCTCATACTATGTAGATTTAAGATTAGTACCAAGTTATCCTCACAAATTTAGAGAGATGGTAAAATATTTGGAAAGTGAGATTGCTCAAAACATTGGGTTAGAAAAATTTGATTCAATTGTTTCAGTTCCAACAGGAGGGTTAGTAATTGCATCAGCATTAGCCATAGAAACAGTCAAACCCCTAATCTATGTTAGAAGTAAACCAAAAGATTATGGCACATCAAAATTAGTTGAAGGAAAAATTCATGATGGAATGAATGTAATTATGATTGATGATGTTGCAACTACAGGAGGGTCAGTTGTTAATGCAATCAAATCCCTAAAGGAAATGAATATTTCAATTAAAGATGCATATGTAATTGTCAATAGAATGGAAGGGGCTAAGGAAGCTTTAGCAGGATTGGGAGTAGAAATGCATTCTCTTCTAGATATTTTACAAATTACAAAAATATTATATGAACAAAATATAATTGATAAAGACATTTTAGAAAAGGTAGAAAAACAAATCAACAAATGAGTTCTGGCAGCTCAGACAAATGCCTTCCAATCATCATTCAGATATAACTCTGATTCTTCATTGCAGCCATTAAATTTTGATAGTGCTTATTTTAAAACTAATTGAAAATAAATGGGCCCGAAGGGCTTCGATCCCTTGGCTCACCGGTTATGAGCCGGTTACTCTACCAAGCTGAGTTACGGGCCCTAAGCAGATGAATTTTTTCTTAGGTATAAAATGTTATGAGATTAACAGTATTCTTCAAAACAACTATCTAACAACAAGTTTTGAGCAGAGATGGATTTGTCTGCAATTTCAATTAATTTATTCGAATCAGTTGTAGACTTTTCTAAAATATTTCTCCATGATGCAGCATGTCTGATGTCAGCTTCAGTGTGAAGTTTGAAATATTCAGTAGCTTCATGATTTGTTAAACCATAGAATTCTGCCAATCCATCAAGTTTTGTTTGACTAATTATTGGGATTTCTTTTTCAAATGCATACATTGCACATGAACCACCTTCAAAAGTATTCATTAATTTATTCAATTCAGAAACAGCTTTGATTGTTTTTGGCAATCCAGTATAAGATGTGAGTTCATTGTCAGAAATTCCAAGTTCTCCTGTAAATGAAATCCAGGATTTGATATGATCAGATTCTTCTTGTTGATTTTCAATTAATTCACTTACTATTCCATCTGGTGCTTTTTCAATAATTGGAGTCATAAAGGTCGGAACTGCTTTAACAACTTGAAAATATTCTTTTGAATAACCTGCCAAAGATTCCTGAGTTAATTTTCCATCAGACCATGATTGATAAAATGGATGCTTCAATAAACTTCGTTCTTGAATCATTTCATCAATTTTTTTAATTATATTCATATTGCATCTTCAAATTTCCCAATAAAAAATCTTTGTGGTTTACAAAAGATTTTATGGTCAAAATACAGAACTTTCTTGGGTTCCAGTGGTGTAGACCGGTCAAGCATTTTGCCCTTTCAAGGCAAAGATCCCGGGTTCAAAATCAAATGATGAAAATCCCGGCTGGAGCACCAAGATTTAATTACTTCTGAGAAAATTTTTTGATCAGGCTATCTTGGACAGAAAAAATATCGAGATCAATCCTTTACTTGAAACATATGGAGAATATATCAAAAAGATAGATCAAGCTTTGGATAAAGAGTTATCACTATATTCAGAATCAGAATTTATCGAGCCTCTCAAGTATTCATTAGAGGATGGAAAACGAATTAGACCAATTATTTTGACTTTAGCTGCTGAAAGTGTAGGTAAAATCGATGATAATACATTTGCAGCATCTTGTGCGATTGAATTCTTACATATGGAATCAATCATCCATGATGATATTATTGATAATGAAACTATGAGAAGACAAAAAGATCCATTTCATATCAAATATGGATACAATACAAGTGTTTTAACTGGAGACTTTGTTTTAGGATTGATTCTTGCAATATCTTCAAGATTAGATAATGCAAGGATTACAAAAGATTTAGCTTCAACTGCAATGTTGATGAGTGAAGGTGAAATGATTGAAAGTAGATTAGAGACAAGTGATGATGTTACATTTGATGATTATCTAAAAGTTATAGAATACAAAACCGCAACAGCATTTGAAGTGGCAGCAAGAGCAGGTGCAATTATTGCAGGTGGAAGTGAAGAACAAATTGAAGCATTATCTGAATATGGAATAAATCTTGGAATTGCATATCAGATTAGAGATGATTTGTTTGATTGGAAAAATGAAGATAAACTATTTAATATATTGATCAAGAAAAGTTCAGACCCAAGAGATGTTTTCGATAAGATGGAGGAGTTGTTAAAACAATACGCTGAAAAAGCAAGAGCAGGATTAAGAATTATTCCAGATAATGATGCTAAAATAAATTTAGAAAATTTAATTAAATTTACTTCATTTAAGGCATAAGACCTAAACTAATAACTGGAGTTGCAAATTCTACAAATTTCATTATTGGTTCTGGATATACACCAAATCCTATCAAGAAAATCGTTGAGGTAATCATTACAGCAATAATTGATTTTGGTTCTTTAACTCTCTTTTCTGTTTCACCTTCAAAGTACATCTTTCTTGTAATCCAACCATAGTAAGCAAGAGACAATGCACTGTTTAAGACGCCAGCTATTGCAAGCCATGGTGCCCACCAAATTACAGAACCAGCATCTAATGCACCGCCAAATAACATCAATTTACTCCAGAATCCTGCAAGTGGAGGAACACCAGCCAATGCAAATAATGAGATTACCAAAGCAAGAGCAGTAATTGGCATTCTTCTTCCAAGACCCTTTAGTTTATCAATATGAGTAACAGCAAGAGTTGTTACAATTCCTGCAATTGCAATAAAAGCCATGCCTTTCATCACTGCATGATTTAGAATATGATACAAAGAACCTTGCAAACCAAGTGAACTATGAGGGGCAATTGCAAGACCAATCAAAATGTATCCAGCATGTGCAATACTAGAATATGCCAACATTCTAGAAAGATTCTTTTGCATTATTGCAGCAACATTACCAATAGTCATTGTCATAACTGCAAGAATTCCTAAAGCTAGAGTCCAATCAAGATGTAAAACAACCATTCCAAGAATTACAATTCTAATCGTTGCAGCAAATCCAGCTTTCTTAGTAGCAGCTGCAAGTAAAGCTGTGATTGGAGGTGGTGCACCCTCATATGTATCAGGAAGCCATTGATGAAAAGGTACAAGTCCCATCTTGAATCCAAATCCTGCAATAAACATTCCAACAGAAAGTAACGCAATGGGTAACAATGAAGGATCAAGTGTAGAATACCCCTGGATTACTTCGCCAATGTTTGTTGAACCAGTTAATCCATAAGAAATTGATATACCATAAACTATGATTGCAGAAGATAATGCACCAAATAAGAAATATTTCAGAGCTGCCTCATTTGAACTTGGATTCTTTTTCATAAATCCAACTAGAACATATGTTGGAATACTCATTAATTCCCAGGCAACAAATAACATTACCAGATCTGTAGAATATGCAACTAACACCATACCAATAGTTGCTAGTAAAATTAGTGAATAGTAAACAGCAGGGGAGTTATGTTTTCTCATATAATTAAAAGAGCCAACAGTAGTAAACAGAGCAACAATTAGCATTGCAATTGCAAATAATCCACCAAAGGCATCATCTACAAGTACATCTTCAGAGAAAAGAGCAGATGCAGCTACATTATCATTAATGAATTGATATCCAACATAGCCCATTGATACAATTAATGCTGCAAATGCAATCACGGCATAAAATGAATTAGAACCTTGCTCTTTTCTTACAATACTAATAATTGGAAGAAGAATACCAACAGTTCCTAAAATTGCAATTAATACTAATGGGGTTGAAGTAATTTCTAACATATCATAACACCTACATCAACAATATCAAAACTACGAATAGTAGTCCTGCTCCAAATACGAATAGATATGATTGTGATACACCAGTTTGAGTTCCTTGTATAACTTTGGCACTCCAGCCAACTGCTTTTTGTACTCCATCGTTCATACCATAATCAATAGCTGTTTTTTCAAAGTATCGAAATACACCTCTTGCTAACCATAATGGTGCTACAACAAAGCACCAATACACCATAGCATTAAGGTACCATCTGTTTAAGAAAAGTTTGTGAATTGAATAAAAGAAGATATTTGAATTTACAAATTTAACAGGATCAACCCATCTTCCAATATAGAAAATGTAACCTAATCCAATACCTGTAGCAAATGCTACTAATGATGCACCAAGTGCAACTGGGTTAAGTCCTTGTAAGAATCCTGGTAAGATTGATGCTTCTGCTGTAACATGTGCACTATGAATACCAAAGGAGTGCTCAAGATATTCAGTAAATACATGATGTATTCCTTCTTCAGCAGATAATCCAATTATACCAATACCAATTGTAAGTACTGCAAGTATTCCGTATGGAATCCACAT
>Ga0257107_1000813_pt1 | contig 11867 bp, 9 predicted proteins | sample LP_taG_2_FD_190178 | JGI IMG/M metagenome (GOLD analysis project Ga0257107, IMG submission 190178) | Marine microbial communities from Northeast Subartic Pacific Ocean, Canada - LP_J_2011_P26_500m | ecosystem: Environmental > Aquatic > Marine > Oceanic | place: Canada: Northeast Subartic Pacific...
CCTGAAAAACTAATTTTTGCATCCTATGATATATGGCCCAATCTTATTTGGGCTGCTAAAGAACTTGGAATTCCTACAGTATTGTTTGCAGCAAGGTTTAAAAAAGAGAGAGGAAAACTACTACCTGGGGTGCGAAACTTTTATCATCATGTTTACAGGGATTTCCACTCGATCTATACTATTACTAAAACTGATAACAATGAGTTAAAATTGATGTTTAATAATTCAGGCAATACGACTGTGCGGGTTCTCGGGAATCCCAGATATGATCACGTAAAGAGCACAGCGGATAAATTTACAATGGAACATACCAAATCAGTACTGAGTCGAAAAAAGAGAATAATATTTGCCAGTATACATGATGAAGACCAAAGAGTTATCTATGATAGTGTATTACAGCTGTTAAACGATCATGAAAGCCTATCAATTCTATGGGTGCCACATGAACCAATTGCTTCTGTAATTAATGCTTCAATCCAACAATTTAATGAAATGGGGTATAAGGTTAATGTGTTTAGCAAACAAACACCTTATGACAAAGATGATCCTCAAGTAATTGTAGTGGATATTGTTGGTGTGTTATCGCACTTATATTGGGATGGGATAATAGCTTATGTAGGAGGCGGTTTCTCCACTGGAATCCATAATGTTATGGAACCAGCAATAGCACGACTACCAATTTTATTTGGTCCAAAATATGAAAATTTCCATGAGGCAGAGGAATTGATAAATTCTGGGGGTGGTTGGGCTATAGATAATGGTCAAGAATTATTTGATAAAATCAATATGTTGTTAATTGATAACTCAAAAATAGTACCAGCTAGCTTAGCAGCAACAGATGTTGTTCATAAGAATATAGGTGCCACAACGCGGGTAGTTAGAGGGATTATTCGTGACTAATATTTTAAAGTTTCATATTCAGTTTCCAAAATTCTCACAGAATTATGAAGCCAATTATTCATCAGGGTTACATTTGATTTTTGGTGAAAGTGGCGTTGGGAAATCAACATTTTTCCAAAAATTGTGTGGTATGTATCCAGAAATAGGCAACTTTGATTTGAAAATTCATGAAAAACCAAAGCATACAATTCCAGTTTTCCAAAATCCAGAAAATCAAATTGTAAGTTCGACCCTAGATGGAGAATTGGCTTTTTCGGCTGAATGTGTATTTTCAGACCCTAGTAAGGTTACATATTTAGTCGATGGAATAAAAAATATGTTGAATTTCATTGATGATGGAACAAGGCACCCGGTAACACTAAGTGGTGGTGAGAAGGAATTGCTAAACTTAGCGACTGCATTAAGCGTAAAGCCTGGCTTAATTGTAATAGATGATGGACTGTCATTTTTAAACAGTAAAGCAAAGAACAACCAGGTACAGCGTTTATATAAATATATTAAAGATACTGGTAGTATTATTTTATGGTTCACATCTGATATTTCAGATTTAAAATTTGGAGATACTGTCTGGGAACTAACACTTGATTCATTTACTGAAATTAACAAAAGTAAACCAATACCAAAATATCAGCGCAAAAATTATCCTGCCGGTAAGCTGCGTCTGATAACCGATCATTTAACATATTTTTATGATAATAAAAGAATAATCTTTAATGATTTAAGTATTGAAAGTTTAGAAACACGCTGTTTCGGAATCATCGGTGCTAATGGTTCAGGTAAAACCACAATTGCCGGAATCTTTAGCGGTATACTTCATGATTATTCGGGGGAATTTCAGCTAGATATTGATGGAGAATCACCCGCCATAGGCTATTTAAATCAATTTCCAGAAAAGATGTTAGGTACAGTTACACTTGGTGAATTTCTTCTTGATTTGCAGCATTTCGGGAAATTGAATCCACTGGTTGTTAACCAAGCATTGAATAGAATGAATGATTACCAAATTAATTGGAGTATAATTGAGCACCAACCGGCCATTGATGTACAATGGACTGCTTTGCGTTTGGCGATTATAATTCTATTAGGATACAGCAATTATGAATTAATCATTCTTGATGAACCGACTTTTGGTTTAGGGTGGCGGCAGAAACAAACCTTAGCTCGTTTTATCAACAAAATATTAAACAAAAAACATTGTATTATTATTTCGCATGATGAACAATTTATCCACAGTATTTGTGATAAAATTTTGGAATTAGATTCAAAAAGTATAATGCAAAATCCTGTTTTAGTCCGTGAACAACGGTAATCAACAATCACGTATAACAGATCCATCACGGATCTTAACACTGGCAAATTTCATCAGTCTCGTTCGTGCATTATTGGCGATTCCCATCATTTTTACACTGAGAGAGCCGGAAAAACTTTACCTTACTTTCTGGTTAATTATAATAGCTATTTTATCGGATGCGTTAGATGGCTGGGTAGCAAGGAAATCACATGGTGTGACGCACCTAGGACAATGGCTTGACCCAATTGCAGACTTTATTGTTATACTGGCTGTGATAGCCTTTATGGTCTATGAAGGCCGGTTCCCAATATGGTTCTTTACTTTTTACTTAGTTAGGTACGTTTCTATAGCGCTGCCTGCGATTTACCTATTGAACCACACGCGTTTTGTCCTACATTCAAATTGGTGGGGAAAATGGGGTGTTGGAATTACAGCACTCAGTGTGTTATTACATATTTTCCAAATCCAGGGTGTTCCTTATCTTCCATTTTTGACCTTATGTATAGCGTCATATTTGTTGATTATTAGCTGGATGAAGTACTTTAAAACATTCATTTTAGAATATAAAACACTTCAACAGACTGGTGATAACTAAGTTATTCCAGGCGTTATCTAAAACGCGTAAAGGTATAGCTGTTGCGTTCAATACTTTAATAAAACAACGGTTTACACCAGAAACGCTGGAAATGCTGGAAGATACATTAATTACAGCAGATCTTGGAATTAATACAACTTCTGGTATTATTAAAGTCGTGGAAACAAACGAAACAAAAAATTTTATAAAAGCAGTGCGCAACCATATGCTCTCAATTTTACCGGAAGAAATTCATGAATTACCAGATAATCCATATGTGCTTCTGGTAGTAGGTATTAATGGCACCGGGAAGACTACAACTGCAGCAAAATTAGCATATTATTATAAGTCAATGGGAAGAAGTGTTATATTAGTTGGCGCAGATACATATAGGGCAGCGGCTTTAGAGCAATTAAAGATTTGGTCAAATAGAATTGGTGTCCGTTTGGTAAGCAGCGAATTTGCAAAGGATCCATCAGCCGTTATTTACGATGGAATAAAAGCTGCGCAAAATGATGATTCTAATATTGTGGTTGTTGATACAGCAGGAAGGCTACATACACATAAAAACCTAATGACAGAGTTAGAGAAAATGAAACGTACCATTGTAGAAAAGTTTAAAGACTATTCTTTGAAAACAATGATTACTATAGATGCTAACCTAGGGCAGAATTCGCTTTTTCAAGCCAAGGAATTTTCAAATTATATCGATATTGATGCTGCAATCTTAACAAAAATGGATGGAACAGCTAAAGGTGGTATTGTTTTCTCATTAAACGAAGATTTAGATATTCCCGTAGAATTTATGGGGATCGGCGAGGATATTGAAGACTTTGAAATATTTGATCCGGAACTTTATATAAATTCCATTATTGGTATGATGGATGAGTGAAGAAAGGCAGAAATTGCATCTTATTAGTCTCGGATGCGCAAAAAACTTAGTCGATTCTGAAATTCTGCTTGGTGGACTTAAACATAGTCAATTTGATGTCATTGATGAACCTGATAAGGCGGATACAATCATAGTCAACACTTGCGGTTTTCTTGATATTGCACGTGAGGAATCAGTGGATACAATACTTCAGGCCGCTGAACTAAAAAAATCTGGCGTTGTCAAACAACTGGTGGTAATGGGCTGTCTTTCAGAAAGATATCCTTTAGAGCTAAAAGAAGAAATCCCTGAAGTAGATCGATTCTTTGGCACTAATAACCATAAGCAAATTGCATCATTTCTGACTGGGAAGGAATATGGTAGAGATGACCCTCTTTTTTATCGCTCACTTCTGACACCATCACACTATAGTTATTTAAAAATTGCGGAGGGGTGCGATAATAGTTGTTCTTTTTGCAGCATACCTATAATGCGTGGTTTGCAGAAGAGTCGTATGTTACCAGAGATCCTGGATGAGGTCAGTCATTTGGTCGATGCTGGCGTAAAAGAAATAATGATAATTGCACAGGATACGACTACTTATGGTTGGGATCTATCAAAAAAGATATACTTAAGCGATTTGATCTATGCGATGGATCAAATGGACAATGCTCCTGATTGGATTAGGATTCATTATGCACATCCAGCGCACCTCAGTCAGCGTATAATCGATGCAATAACAACCTCGAATAGAGTTTGCCGGTATATTGATATGCCAATACAACATGCATCGGATACATTATTAAAATCAATGCGTAGAGGCCTCAATCAAGATGGTATTCGTGAAAAAATTCAGAAATTGAGGGCTGCAATTCCTGAGATAAGGATTCGGACAACTTTGATCGTTGGTTATCCGGGTGAAAGTGATAAGGATTTTAAGGCATTAACTGATTTTATATTAGAAATTAAATTTGATCATTTAGGGGTATTTACTTACTCGGAAGAAGAAGGTACAATTGCTGCAGATTTAGAAGATAATATTTCTAGAGAATTAAAGGATGAACGAAAAGCTGTGATAATGGACATTCAAAATAATATTAATTATGAGAAAAACAGTGCCATGGTGGGTCAAAAACAAAAAGTAATAATTGATGAAGTTGGTGAGACTGTTGCGGTGGGAAGAACCGAGTATGATTCTCCTGAAATAGATAATATTGTCCGTATAGATGGTAAGGTAACTAAAGGTGAGTTTTATAATGTTAATATTAACAATTTTAATGAATATGAATTAATTGGTAGTGTGTGAAGATACCAAAAAGAAAATAATTACACTGACATTGTAGTAACGTCTTTTCGTAAATTCCTGCAAGTCCACATGCGTCATACACATACCAAATGGGTAGCCCGGCTGGTAATATTATTATTATTTACTAGTATATTACCTGTACATACATCTGAATTATACGCTCAGCGATCCACAAGTAAAAAATCCACCAAGAAAAAATCATCAGGTAAAAGGAAAAGCAGCAGTAAAAGGAAAAGTTCAAAAAAGTCGAAAGGTAAAAAGAGTTCTGCAAGTAAAAAGGTCCAGGTTAAAAAATATGTAGATCGAGGTAAAAAACGATTCAAAGCAAAAAATTACCGTGGTGCGCTAGGTGACTTTAAAAAGGCGCATAAGATCGCTCCATCAAAAACTACAAATTCATATATATCCAGAATAACTGGAATATTGAAAAAAGGAACATCTAAGAAAAAAGTAGCAGTTAAAGCTAAAAAACCAACACTCAGCGCAATAAAGTTAGCTGGGGAGTTATATGATTTAAATAATGACCTTTCTGATAGTCGTCGCAGGATGGGGCGAGCCATGAAATATTTAAAGCCGCGTCAGGAAAAGTATTTGTCTAAACTAGAATCCCGTCCGGTCTATACTACAGCTGATTTTGAACAAGCTGCTGATAGCGCACCTGACGATCTTAGAATGCAAAGGCAGTTGGGCCTACATTATGAGGTAAATGGTAATTGGAGTAAAGCGAAGGACGTATACCTACGTCAAGTTGCTGGCCACCATGATAATCCAGATGCTCATTTTTTTCTTGGATCACTATATCAAAAATTGGGTGATTTTCAAAAAGCACAACAATCCTATGAAGAGGCATTAGATCTGGATGTCAATCACAACGCCACTTTAGACGCTATGGCAGTACATCAAAAAGATTCACCAGCAGTGGAAATGAGTCGGCAGGTATTGGTTCGTACTGCGGCTAAGGCACCGGAAGGACCAGCGCAGCAATTTGCCCTAATACATGAAAAAATAAATGACGGATTATTTAATGATGCCATTGCAATGGCAGGAAAAGCTGCTGAAAAATATCCTGATCAAAATGGATTTATCTTTTTGCAGGCTGTCGCTTATAATGATTTGGGTGAAATTGACCTTGCCAAGGCAGCTTTCCAGCAATCCATTAGGATGGATCCAAAACATAAAGAATCACATTTAGGATTAGGCAACCTATACTATAATATGGGTAAATACGTTTATGCAGCGCTCAGCTTTGGTGATGTCGTTTATTTAGATCCTCAGGGCCTGGATGCACGCTACATGCAGGGCTTGAGTTATTTTAATGCCCAGGAATGGGGATTGGCTGCATCTGTATGGGAAGATCTCCTGCATTATCAAAGCCAGCACCCAATTGTAAGGAACCTGTTACCCCAAGCATATTATATCTTAGCTGTTGAATATAATCGTTTGGGTGAACCAAGCATAGGCAGGACGTCTTTTGAGAAAGCGTTAAGTGTTAATTCAAATTCTTATGCCTGGTTACCTGGTGCATTCAGGACATTGGGTAAATACTATCAAGAAAAAGGTTTGCATAAGGAATCTTTGGTCGCATATCAAGAAGCTTTGGAACTACGACCCAATGATTCCAGCGCCTATACTGGTATGGGAGTTACCTATTGGAAGATGAATGAGCATCAGCTAGCGAAGGCTGCATGGAATCGAAGTTTACAAATAAACCCAGATGCTAATGATGCAAAAGGCTGGTTAATATTGTCAAAACGCTTAGGTTCTTAGAAACCGCCTCAATCTCGACTGTTTCCCATAAATCTTACGTACTTATTTTCCAGATGTGAAATTTTCCTGTTTTAGCATTTTTCTACTCACAGTTAATTTGCTTACAGCGGAATACCCTGGAGATGACGTTGTCTGGAAAGCCGTTCGAGCATTTTACAACTACGACACGGGTCGAGCGATAACAATTCTTAACAATGCTCGTTTGGATTTTCCAGAAAATCCAAACGTACACCTCACCTGGGCTGCGGCACGCTGGTTGCATAGTCAAGCACATGATCCATTGGATGTTACTTGGCATATGCTAAATGAGGATATCGAAACAATTATTCCCGTCTATAACGATTTGGTGGAACGATTTCCAGATGATCCAAATTATAAATTATATCTCGGGTCGTCCATAGGTTTGAAAGCAAGGGTATATTTGGGTCAAAAAGAGTGGTTAATGACTTTGATATGGGGATACAAGGGCTTCACACAGATATTGGATGTTGCGCAAAAATACCCTGATATCGTTGATACACAGTTACCACTTGGAATTGTTGAATATTATGCAGGAATGTCAAATTTTCTTATTCGTTGGGCTGCAGGTATGTTTGATTTAAATCCTTCTACTATTGCTGGCGAAAAAAAGATTTTAAATGCTGCTGAAAATGGTGAATGGTCCTGGATCGAAGCCAAAGGAACGCTGGTATTTATGCATCTATGGATAGATCCCAAGCCAAAATTTGCACTACTATTCAGTCACGATTTGGTTACATATTTTCCCAAACGTTATTATTACCGAGTACTATATACTGAAAGTCTTCTTAATAATGGTCTTTTAACTGATGGTTACCAATCATTGCTACAACTAGATACAATGTTTGCAGGTCTGACGGATATTCACAAGGATTGGTATCTTGCTTACCGGAAATACGAGTGGGCATTATATTATTATTTAAATGGAGATTATCCTTTGGCCTTGAGTGCTTTGGATATAGCCATAAATAACTATGGGGCTGAATTAGATATTGTGCTGGGCAACGCATTATTATTAAAAGGTAAGATCTACGATATTTTAGGAGATCGAAAAACAGCTGTTAAGTTATATCGGGATTGTATTCGCCTTGATAATTTTACTTATGCAATAGAAAATGCAGAACAATATCTTGTTACACCTTTCATTAGACAGGGGGTTGATTAATGGAAATTCGACCTGATTCATTTTGTGAAAGCCTGACAAAATATATACGTTTTCCAACCAGGGAAGTAATGGTTGGCGCCCTAGGAATTGGTGGAAATAATCCAATACGGATCCAATCAATGACAACTACGGATACAATGGATACTCGGGCAACAGTAGATCAGTCTTTACGGATGATTAAAGCAGGATCAGAACTAGTTCGTATCACTGCTCCGAGCAAGCGGGAAGCTGAGAACTTAAGAATCATAAAGGAAGAAATTCGAAATTGCGGTTATAATACACCAATAGTTGCCGATATCCATTTTACGCCTAATGCAGCACTTATTGCTGCTACTATAGTTGAAAAGGTGCGCATTAATCCTGGGAATTATGTTGATCGAAAAAAGTTTGATTTTATCGAATATACAGATGCATCATATGAGCAGGAACTCGATAGAATAAGGGAAAGATTTATCCCTCTAGTCAAGGTATGTAAAAAAAATGGTACCGCAATGCGTATTGGTACAAACCATGGATCATTATCAGATAGGATTTTGAGTCGATATGGCGATACACCACTTGGCATGGTTGAATCTGCTATGGAATTTATCCGTATTTGTGAAGAATTTGATTATCATGATCTGATACTATCAATGAAAGCAAGTAATGCACAGGTCATGGTACAGGCATATCGCTTGGCAGTTGCCATGATGAGACGAGAGGGGATGAATTATCCGTTACACCTTGGCGTTACAGAAGCGGGTGAAGGAGAAGACGGCCGAATTAAATCTGCTGTTGGTATTGGCAGTTTATTGGAAGACGGTGTCGGCGATACAATCCGTGTGTCCTTGACCGAGGATCCTGAGTTGGAAATCCCAGTAGCTCAACAACTAGTACAAAGATATAGCACACGAAACAGTCATTCTGAAATAAGGTCTATCAAAAATCCTCCTTTTCGACCTTATGATTATACCAGAAGATCCACAGTTTCGGTAGGGAACGTAGGTGGTAAAAATGTACCGCGGGTAATAATTGATTTATCTGCTATTAATAAATTAATACCGGAAAAATTAATAGATGCGGGATACATTTATTCTGAAAGCCATGATAAATGGACAATAAGTGATCAAGCAGCGGATTTCGTTTATACCGGGAAAGGACAAGTGAGTTTTGAATTGCCCAGTATGCTTAATATTATCCAAGACGAAAATGCTTGGCAAAAAAAAGACCAGACTTTGCCATTATTTTCATTGGATCATTACTTAAAGTATACAGGTTTAGATTGTGAAATTAACTTTGTTAGCATATCACTCTCAGATTGCTTCAGGCCAGAACTATATACGTTAAAGAATAAACAGTCAATTGTGTTGGTAATTGACACCACCAATGAACATGGGATTGCTGAGCAGCGTCGAGCTTTCTTTGAAATAATTAATAATAATTGGGATGTGCCCATTGTCATTCGTAGAGATTATAATGTCAGCGCGAAAGATGAATTTCAATTATTTACTGCAACGGATTTAGGATCATTGTTGATAGATGGGCTTGGTGATGGTATTTGGTTAAAAGCAGATAAACCTATCAATTTGATTACACAGACTTGTTTTGGAATATTACAAGCTACCCGGACGCGTATTTCAAAAACAGAATATATTTCATGTCCATCTTGTGGGCGGACATTATTTGATTTGCAGGAAATAACTGGAAAGATCAGATCAAAGACTAGCCACCTTAAAGGTGTAAAAATAGCCGTTATGGGCTGTATCGTAAATGGTCCGGGAGAAATGGCAGATGCTGATTATGGTTATGTTGGAACAGGTGTAGGTCAAATATCTCTTTACAAGGGTTACGAGGTGGTAAAAAGAAATATACCTTCTAATAAAGCAGTAGACGCTCTAATAGACTTGATAAAAGAAAATGGTGATTGGGTTGAATTAGATGAATGAAAAATAACAAAATACTCAATAAAACCAGTTTTCCAAATTGGTAGCTTTTATCGTATGTTCAAGGGTTTAAATCCAGATAAAGTATCATGAATAATAAAATCAAAATCTCTATTATTACCCGTACTTGTTTTATTTCATTATTATTATATCCAGCTACATTAGCACTCGCACAAGAAGCTGAGGAAACAGAGCGCAACCTGATTGCGGTATATTGGACGACGCTTAACCAAAAGGAAAAGGAAATATATTTATTCTCATATCTAACACAAGTTTATGAAACTTATGATGCACTCAAAAAGGAGGCTGGATATAGTGAAGTAACCCAATGGTACTATGATAACAAAGCAGAAACCGTTTTTGGTATTTTTGATCAACTCGATGATACTGATTTATTGGAATTTATCGGTTGGGTTGATGAGTATTACACTCATAAAGAATTTCAGAATAATTCATTTATGGATGCGCTTGTCTTTGCCTTCCGCTTTCAGCAAGCTTCTGGTGAAACTATCTGGGAAAAATATGAGAATTTGAAATATGGTAAAATTAAGCCTGAGGGTGAATGAAAATATTCAAACCGAAGTTTATTCTTGATTGGGGTGAAATTCGAAAAGAGGGCGGTTATTTAAAGCTACTAAAGAAGAAAGGGTCCATAGTTCTTGTAGCGTTTATTCTATTTTATCTGATTCGCGATTCATTACTATATATCGTAATCCCCGTATTGATTGCTAAGGGATTTATTACCTGTTCATAACCGTTTGCAAAAGCTCCTAGTGGTGCTGTACTACCGAAGCTTGGAGAGTCAACTATGTTCATCAAAGTAAATTTTCGATTGTTTGTAGTTATTATTGGTAGCTTCGTTTTGATTTGGACCGGTTGCGCGTCACCAATCCAGACCTTAGAAATATATAATAATGGTCAACCAAAATTCGCTCGTGAATACAAGGTCATTTCGAACGGCCTCAGGAAAGATTCTATTACGGTAAAATTAATAAAATATCATCGGAATGGTATGAGGCAATACCAGCAGGATATAATAAACAATCAATCGAATGGTCAATATATTTCATGGCACTCAACAGGTGTCAAATCAGCAAAAGGTAGATATTTAAATGGAGAGTTATCCCATAAATGGATTTGGTGGGGAAAAGACGGTTTACCTGATTCAACTAGGACATTTCGCAAAGAAATGTTGCATGGTGAATATATAGATTATTTTGGTAATGGGAAGCCGCATAAACTGAAGGAATATGTTGAAAATAAGAAATATGGGTATTATAAAGAATTTGATGAAAATGGAAAGAAAGTCTCCGTTGGAGAATACCGTAATGATATACCGCATGGCAATTGGGTATGGTGGAAAAATAGAATTAAAACTAGAGAATTAACCTATGAAAACGGTTTGAAGAATGGACCTTTTAGGATCTATGATAAACTGGGTAAAAAGAAGATTATAGGTCAGTATAATAATGACAAAAAAGAGGGTGAGTGGAATTGGTTTAGCGATCAAAAAGGATTGGACTCGCTTATTGTGTACAATAACAATCAATATAATGGAGAATATAAAATTTGGCACGCTAATGGTAGCCCAGCTGTTACGGGGTATTATAACAAGGGATTAAAAAATGATAAGTGGAAATGGTTTAATAAAAAAGGTCAAAAGGATTCCACTAAGACATACATTAAAGGACAATTATACGGTTTAGTAACCATTTACTTTGATGGTAGGCAGCCACGCAAAAAAATGACTTATATAAAAAATAAATTACACGGAAAAATGACATCCTTTTATCGAGTTGGGACTACTGAATCAGAGATTACATTTTCCAATGGTCTGCGATCTGGTACATATAAATATTGGGATTCTGAAGGTAACATAGAAGAAGAAGGTGCATACCTAAAGGATAATTTACATGGAATTGTATCACGATGGTATACCACTGAACAATTATCAAGTACTGCAATGTTCTCTTCCGGAAAGTTACAGGGTTTGATGCGAATTTTTAGCCCATCTGGATCAACAATGAAAGAAGGATATTACTTTGAGGGTCTG
>Ga0257107_1000819_pt1 | contig 11847 bp, 11 predicted proteins | sample LP_taG_2_FD_190178 | JGI IMG/M metagenome (GOLD analysis project Ga0257107, IMG submission 190178) | Marine microbial communities from Northeast Subartic Pacific Ocean, Canada - LP_J_2011_P26_500m | ecosystem: Environmental > Aquatic > Marine > Oceanic | place: Canada: Northeast Subartic Pacific...
ATATAGGAAACAGAGCCATCGGTGCCAAGGTTTCCTCCGTGCTTTGAAAAGGCATGTCGAACATCAGAAACTGTTCGGTTACGATTGTCTGTTAAACAGTCAACCATAATCGCGGTGCCTCCCTGGCCATAACCTTCGTAGCGGACCTCTTCGTAATTATCTCCATCTAAATCACCTGCGCCACGTTTGACTGCGTTGTCTATGGTATCTCGTTTCATGTTGGCCGCAAGCGCTTTATCGATAACAACACGCAAAGAGGGATTGTTTTCGATAACGCCTCCACCCATTTTTGCAGCAACAACTATCTCTTTAATGAGTTTTGTAAAGACTTTTCCACGCTTTGCATCCTGAGCACCTTTTCTATGTTGAATATTGTGCCACTTGCTATGTCCTGCCATTATTAATTATTTATCTCCGCGAATATTCTATTGAGTGAATGCGAGCAATCGATGGATGGAGAGCTTTGCTTTTTCAATAACTTCATCATTAATTCTTATTTCATTTTTACCGGTAGTCAATGTGTTCAAGCATTTTTCAAGGCTATTCATAGCCATCCAGTCACAATGTGCACATGATTCGCAAGTTGCTCCTACACCCATAGTCGGGGCTTCAATAAATTTTTTTCCTGGTGCTACTTCGTGCATTTTATGAAAAATTCCATTGTCTGTTGCAACAATAAATGTTTCTTCAGGTCTGGTGGCCGCTGCCTCTATTAACTGAGTCGTTGATCCAACAACATCAGCAAGAGCAATAACTTCTTTGGGTGACTCTGGATGAACCAAAACTGCTGCATCAGGATGATGCTTCATAAGTCTTTCAAGTCCCTCAGCTTTGAATGCCTCGTGAACAACACAGGCTCCATCCCATAAAAGCATGTCAGCGCCAGTCTCCGTTTGAACGTAGTCACCCAGGTGCTTGTCGGGTGCCCAAAGTATCTTTTTACCTTCTTGATGTAATTTCTTAACTATCTTGAGGGCGCTACCAGATGTCACAACCCAGTCAGCTCTGGCCTTGACTGCGGCTGAAGTATTGGCATAAACGACGACGATATGATCAGGGTTGGCATCACAAAATTCTGAAAATTCATCGATTGGACAAGAAAGGTCTAGAGAGCAAGTTGCCTGATCATCAAGAACCAGCACTCTCTTTTCAGGGGAAAGAATTTTGGCAGTTTCGCCCATAAATTTAACACCAGCAACAACAATTGTTTCTGCGTCGCAGTTTTGACCAAATCTTGCCATTTCCAAAGAGTCTGAAACAATACCTCCGGTTTCTTCTGCCAGGGTTTGTAAATCAGCACTGACGTAATAGTGGGCTACCAAAGTGGCGTTTTTTTCCAGTAGTGCTTGTTTTATGGAACCTCTAATACTCATTGTGATGAATTTATTACTAGATTGTCTTTAATTTTAACTCTCGTAGTTGTGCTTTTGAAATATTTGCTGGAGCATTTGTCAACAAACAAGCCGCCGTTTGTGTTTTTGGAAATGCTATAAATTCTTTAAGAGAGTGAGCTCTGCGAAGTATCATTACCAGCCTGTCTAGACCAAAAGCAATGCCGCCATGAGGAGGACACCCGAAATCGAGAGCGTCGAGAAGGAATCCAAATTTATCCCTGGCTTCATCATCGCCAATGCCAAGTAATTTTAAGACCGTTTTTTGCATATCACTTTGATGAATACGAATAGAGCCTCCACCAACTTCATAACCATTGATAACAAGGTCATAGGCGCGGGAAAGAGATTTTTCTGGCTCCTTTGCAAGCGTTTGTATATCAACATTAGGTGCTGTGAATGGGTGATGAACTGCATTTAAGGAACCGTCATCTTCAACATCAAACATAGGAAAATTTAATACCCAAACAGGAGCCCAATCAGAATCGAAGAGGTCAAGGTCAAGAGCTAATTTTTTCATTAAATTCCCAAGAGATTCGTTAACAATCTTGGCCTTGTCAGCCCCGAAAAATATAATATCTCCAGTAGATGCTTTGGTTTCCTTAATTACCTTTTGAGTTATTTCCTCACCCAAGAATTTGATGATCGGAGAAGAAGGTCCATCCTCGTTAATTTTTATATAAGCCAACCCCTTAGCTCCATAAATACTCACGTACTTAGTGTAGTCATCTATTTGTTTGCGACTAATCGAAGCGCCACCAGGAACCTTCAAAGCAGCCACTCTACCCTTGTCGCTGTTTGCCGGACCTGAAAAGACTTTAAATTCAACATCTTTCATTGTCTCATTCATGTCAACCATTTGCATTGGAATCCTTAAATCAGGCCGATCAAGACCATATAATTTAATAGCTTCATTGTAGCTAATGGTTTCAAATTTTTTAAGGTTTACACTGAGTATCTCTTGAAACAATCCTCTAATCATTTCCTCCATTAGTGAAGTTATATCCTTCTCATCCATAAAAGATGTTTCTACATCCAGCTGAGTAAATTCTGGTTGACGGTCTGCCCTTAGATCCTCATCTCTGAAGCACTTAACTATTTGATAATAACGCTCAAAGCCTGATATCATAAGCAGCTGCTTGAATAGCTGCGGGGATTGCGGAAGCGCAAAAAAACTACCCTCGTGAGTTCGGGAAGGCACAAGGTAATCTCTAGCTCCTTCTGGCGTAGCCCTTGTCAAAAATGGTGTTTCGATATCGATAAAGTCGTTCTTATCCATAAAGTCACGAATATATTTTGTCACTCTATATCTATCTCGGATATTCTTTTGCATTTCATCTCGGCGCAAATCAAGATAGCGGTACTTCAATCTAACTTCTTCTGAGGTGTCAGTAGAGTCTAGCTGAAAAGGAAGAGGTTTTGAAGTATTTAGGATTTCAATCTCGCTGGCAATAACTTCAATCTCCCCTGTAGAGATTTTCTGATTAATCATTTCACTATCTCTAGCTATTACCCTTCCTTTTACTTTGAGAACGAATTCATTTCGTATACTTTCAGCTAACTTGAAAGTTTCCTTGGTTTCAGGATTGATAACGATTTGTGTAAGGCCTATCTTATCTCTTAGGTCAAGAAAAATGACACCACCATGGTCACGCCTTCTATTTACCCAGCCGCATAAGACAACTTCTTTTTCGAGGAAACTTTTATTTAATTCTCCACAGAAATGAGTTCTCACTTCTCATCCTTAATTTTAACCGAGTTAGGTGTCACAACGCCTGCAGAGATAACCAGCTTGAATGCTGCTTCAACACTCATATCAAGTTCGAATGCATCTTTTTTCGCTATCAAGACAAAAAAACCTGAAGTTGGATTAGGGGTGGTTGGCACAAAAAGATTCATAGTTTCTTCACCGATAATGGATTCAGCTTCACCTCTGTAATCACCTGATTGAAATGCGATTACCCAAATCCCCTTGCTTGGATATTGAATTAAAAATGCCTTTCTGAAACTTTCAGTTGAAGTATTAAATACAGTATCAGAAACTTTTTTTAATACGTTATATATGTTTCGAAAACCTGGAATTTTATTAAGGACCTTTTCCCATAGGGCTACTAACTTTCGGCCTAATATATTGGTAACCAATACTCCTGTGATAAGTATGATTAACAATACCAAGATAATTCCAGATCCTGGAATAGTAGTATCTAAATTAAATATAGCTTCTGGTAGGTATTTTTGTGGAACGAGACTATTAATAAGCTCTAAGAAGAACTTAATAACGATGACACTTAAAACTAGAGGTATCCAGAAAAGAAGACCTGAAATAAAATAATTTCTTAAGCGTTTCACAAGTCAAACAAGTGAGAGTAAAAAAGTGTCATTTTAGCATAAGCTGGAATATCAATTGCTATCTGAAGTATGGAATCTAGGGCGTACTAAGAAATTAATTCCTCTTTTCGAAGTGTTAATATTTCATAACCATTTTTGGTAACTAAGATAGTGTGCTCCCATTGTGCAGAAAGGGAGCGGTCTTTGGTAGTAACTGTCCACCCATCAAGCTTTGAGGTAATTACTTCATAGCTACCTAGATTGATCATTGGTTCAATAGTAAAAGTCATTCCTTGCTCTAAAATAGGGCTTCGATTGACCTTGCCGTCATCATAGTGAATGACTTGGGGCATTTCATGAAACCCTAAACCAATTCCATGACCGCAATAGTCACGAACCACTGCACAATTCTTGGTCTTTGAATGAGCTCCAATTGCTCTACCAATCTCACCCAAGTGTATACCTGGTTTAACTTGTTCAATCCCAATCAACAAACATTCGTGTGCAACTGTGCAAATTCTTGTTGCTTTGACACTTGGCTTACCGATAAGAAACATTTTAGAGGTGTCACCATGAAATCCGTCTTTGATTACTGTTATATCGATATTGATAATGTCACCTTTTTTAAGTTTTTTATCTCCTGGGATGCCATGACAAACAACATTATTGATTGATGTACATATCGATTTAGGGAAGCCGTTATAGTTTAGTGGAGCCGGTATTGCATCTAACTCATCGACTATATAGTTGTGACAGAGTTGATCTAGATATCCTGTAGTTACTCCGGTATTGACGTAGGGTTCGATCATTTCCAGTACGCTCGCAGCCAACTGTCCGGCAATACGCATTTTTTCAATCTGCTCAGCAGTTTTGATAGTTATCGACATAAAAAAAATTAATTAGATTGAATTGAGCGAGCTTCAAGCGCTTTAATTCTATTTTCTAGTGGTGGGTGTGATGCCCACAGCTGAGACCAGCCCGTTTTAGGCCTTTCACCAATCCCGAATGCAGCTAGCTGTTCAGGAAGAGGCTCTGGTTCTTTTTGTGCTAAACGTTTGAGGGCATTAATCATATTTTGATGGCCTGCTAAGTCAGCGCCACCTGTATCAGCTATAAATTCTCTTTTTCTAGAGAAATACATTACAACGATACTAGCTAAAATCGAGAGTACTACTTGAGCAAATATAACTGTTACAAAATATCCAATTCCATGGCCACTTCGATTTTTGAGTATAACTCTATCAACGACGTGACCGATTACTCTTGAAAAGAAAATTACAAAGGTGTTTACAACTCCTTGAATGAGAGTAAGAGTTACCATGTCACCATTTGCAACGTGACTCATTTCATGACCTACAACAGCCTCAATCTCGCCTTGACTCATATTGTCAAGTAATCCCTGTGATACAGCAACAAGGGCATTATTTTTACTGGCACCTGTTGCAAATGCGTTCATTTGACCAGAGGGGAAAATAGCTACTTCTGGCATTTTGATACCAACAATACTGGACTGCTTTTCAACTGTTTCTAATAACCAAGTCTCAACATTATTCGCTGGCTGTTCGATAACTTTAGCACCGGTCATCCGTTTAGCCATCCATTTTGAAATGGCAAGAGAGATAAAGGCGCCACCGAAACCAAAAATACCAGAAAAAATGACCAAAGCGTTAATGTTTAGATCGCTACCGTTTTGAGCAAGAAGACTTTCAACTCCGAGTATTCTTAATGTAATACTCAGAACCACCATGATGGCAATATTGGTAATCAGGAAGAGAAAGATCCTTTGCATATATTTATTCCTATATTAATTATTAGTTTATAAAAGATATTTTATAGAAAGACTTACTTTATATTTAATATTTCAACATCAATACCCTCATAACAGGGCTTGATGGAAGTATTTGAATCGATATAAGTTGAATGGAAACAATCCAGTATTTATCTTCCAGGCCACATCATTCGAGATTCTGTCAACGTGCAGGAATTTTCATCATTATTGATGAGTATTAATTGGTAAATGTTGTTTTCAGGAGTGATGATAGAAAAATCACCATCTGCATAGATTGTTACATTTACTGTTGGATCTTCTGCAACTTTTAGCATAGTTATATCGTTGCAATTCTGAGTATTAATTTGTGTTACAGTTACCGTTGAGACGTAACAATATTCGCCATCCGGCGATAAGGTTGCAGAGAAGACAGAGCTTCCATTGTTGTATTTTTTATTTGACAAGTGTAGAGAAGGGTACAAAGAGGGGTCACTGGAATGAGCAAAAGTTATATTCAAACCATTCAAGTCATAAGACTCTTCAAGTTGACCGATGTATGAAGAACAAACTGAATTTATGCCACGTACTTGGGCTTCGTTTTCTAAGGTATCTGCAATAACAATGTTGGCAATTAAGCCACCTAAAGTTAAAACAATTATTCTAAAAAAGTGATTCATTATGACCCAATAAATACTTGCTTGAGTTGATTATAACAAAATAATGGTACTATTTGATAGTACAAATTAATTTGAGATTTTTTAAAAAAAAGTATTTATACTAATATTTGATTGTCAGATTAATTTAAAGTACTTTATAATCGAGTTACTATTAACAAGGAGAGATAGTAATGAAATTGAAATTATTTTTTATAGTTCTTTTGGCCCTTTTAGCAAGTGGCTGTGCGAATGAAATTCTCGCTGTACCTACAGCAGTACTTCAGGGAGTAGGGAATGTCGCAACTGCTGTTGTGGATACATTAATATTCTGGGATTAAAGCTCCTCTATTTAGTATTTTAACTTTTCCCACATCTGGACTAAATTTTTTTGCAGTTATGAGGAAAGGTTTGTATTGTAAGTTCTAGTTAAAATGTAGTTATACATTTTTATCTTCGAACAAAAGCTTTTTCTATAACAAACTCTCTAGGCGTTTTTGAATTCCCTTGTTGCATCCCTATTGATTCAAAATATTCTATTAAATCTTTATTAAGTCCAGTCGATCCACATACCATAAATCTGTCTAATTTAGCATCAACGCTTTCATGTCCAATTTCTGGAGCTAGTTTTTCGTTTTTAATCCAATTTGTAATTCTGCCTTCCCGTGGCCATTGTGCTTTGGTCAGTGTATTGAAGTATACAAATCTACCCTGAGTTACTTTTTCCCATTTAACGTTAAATGATTCTAAATCTGATCTGTAAGCAAGCTCTTCTGGTTGTTGAACTGTATGGGTTAATATAACTTTATCAAAACGTTCATAAGTTTTAGGGTCTTTTATAATGCTCATAAAAGGTGCCAAGCCTGTGCCTGTAGAAATAAGATAAAGATTACGCCCTGGCAGAAGGTCATCGATAATTAAAGTGCCTGTCGATTTATCTCTTACAAGTATTTCATCACCAATTTTTATTTTTTGTAATTTAGAAGTTAGTAGCCCATCTTCAAGTTTAATAGATAAAAACTCTAAATGATCTTCATAATTTGCTGATACAAATGAATAAGCCCTCATGAGTTTTTTACCTTCATGCTCTATGCCAATCATTGCGAATTCACCATTATTAAATTCATTTAAAAACTTACGGGTAGTTTTAAATGAAAATGTCTTATCTGACCAATGATGAATATCAGTAACTTGTTCTATGTTTATTGACGTCATTTATTTCATTCTAAAACGAAGATTTTTAAGCATAATACAGAAGCATTAAGCTGTTTGTTAGAAATAAATCAAAGAAAAGTAAGGGCTGGTCTAAAAACCAGCCCTTAGAAGCTCAAATTAAGCTTTTATTATTCCTGAGTAATTCGGTTATCGGTATAACCAGAATACCCCGGATTTGCTTTAATATAGTTCGCAACAACATCCGCTAAATCTGGACCAAAGTCATAGATTTCAGATGCGGATCTGAATACTTTATATCCATCTCCACCTCCACGAATAAAGTTATTAGAAACCATACCATAGATTTTATTTAAATCTAATGGCTTCCAGCTGCCATCTTCATCAATTTCAATTGAAGTTACTCTGCCTTCATTGGCAGGTTTGGCTAGATCAAACGTATATCGCATTCCGGAAACTTGAGGAAAACGTCCCGCATTATCTTCAACCTCACTGACACCATTTTCAATCGCTGTAAGCAACTGTTGGCCTGTCACCTTGAAAGTCGACAATGTGTTTTGAAACGGAAGTATAGTCATTATTTCGCCCAGTGTGACTTCACCTGCATCAAGTGAAGCACGTATTCCACCTGAGTTCTGCAATGCGATAGTATAGCCTTTGTCAATAACGGCACCTCTCATTGCATCTGCAATCATATTACCCATATCGCATTCTTGAATGCGACAAACAGCTCTGTCACCTGTTAGTGGGCTAGAAACCGTTCCAACAATAGTCTCCTTAAGTGCATTTATTGGCTCTTCCAACTCATCTAGACGCGCAACAATTTGACTATTTTCATTGACTGAACCATCAATTGTAATTGGTTCACCTGTTGCATAGATGACATTGCCCGCTTCATCAAAGAGAACTGAAAGTTCGCCTAAGAATTTACCATAGGCATATGCCTGAACGATCTGCGTCCCATTTACCACCGTTGGGTAAGGGCCTTTTGCCCTATCGCTAACGTTTGATAAATAAGTGTTATCATGTCCACCAACAATAACATCTACACCCGTAGTATTTGCTGCAATCATTTTGTCTATTGCGTATGACGAGTGAGACATAAGTATGATTTTATTTACTCCAGCTTCAGTCAAAAAATCTACCTCAGCCTGCACAGCAGCAACAGCATCAGTGAATATAACGTTATCGCCAGGACTAGATAATTCTGCTGTTTTCTCAGTATTGATACCTATCAAACCAATTTTTTGGTTGTTCCTATACAAAGTTGTTGATTTTTGTAATTTACCTTTAAGTTCTGGCTCCATATGTACGTTAGCATTTGCCATCAGAACAGGGAAATTTACTGAATCCATAAATGCTCTAAGAGTTTCAGGCCCATCATCAAACTCATGATTACCCACTGCCATTCCATCATATCCAAGCTTGTTCATCATTTCTGCGGCTACTTTTCCTTTGTATAGATTATAGAAAAGCGTTCCTTGAAATTGATCACCACCGTCCAAAAGTATCGTATTAGAATGCCTTGAACGAGCATCTTCAATTGCTGTAATCAAACGCGCTGTACCACCAAAACACTTTCCCTTAGCATTATCCTTCGCAGAACAATTATTATCGTATTTACTGATTGGTCTAAAACGAGCGTGAAAATCATTAGTATGAAGTATTGTTATTTCGTAGACTTTATCATGAGCGGCTATTGAAGGCTGGCTTAATAAGCCAAGCATAATGGCACAGCTGAGAAAAATAAAGCTTTTTTGAATGCTACTAAAAAGCATCACGGTATGTTGAATTAACCCACTTTGTTGCGAGTTTTTTAAATTTTGCATATTTCTTCTCCTTTTAATTAAACTTTCAAATTTTTAGTTATAGTGAAAACACCAATCCTATAAAATTCTATAGTAAGAAAACTTAAGAATCTGTTATTCAGTCACAATAAAAAATGTGACTGTTTTAGGTTACAGGAAGAAGCCTATTCTACTATTGTTTATGAATTTAAAAAAGATTCTTTTTGACCCGTTTATTGTCAAAAGATAAAATCTATAATGAAGCATAAAATCTACAAAATAAGTGGCGCCTGCTATGCCAGCTTAGGGCAACTGGATGCTGCGGTTAAAAGCTACAAGAAGGTAATAGCTATTAACCCAAACTCTGCTGAGGCGCATTACAACCTCGGAGCTACGCTCCAGAGACTCGGTCAACTGGATGCTGCGGTTAAAAGCTACAAGAAGGTAGTAGCTATTAACCCGGACTACGCTGAGGCACATAATAACAAAATTCTTTCTGTCATTTACCTTTTTACTAATGGTCAGATACCAGATGCGCTCAATACCGTTGAAGTCTTGATCAAAGACTATCCTAATGAAGCATTACTCTACAATATGTGTGGCGGTTGCTATGCCAGCTTAGGGCAACTGGATATGGCGGTTAAGAACTACGAGAAGGCGCTCGCAATTAAACCGGACTATGCAGTGCCACGGCATATGCTCAATGCATTAACTGGTAATACAAGCACAGGACCACCAAAAGAATATGTTAAGAATCTATTTGACGATTATGCAGAAAGATTTGATGATTCTTTGATAAAGCAACTTGGGTACAAATTACCTTTTCTAATGAAAGAACTAATTCTTAAACTAGATTCTCCTAGGAATAAATTCGAGAAAGTAATTGATCTGGGATGTGGCACGGGTTTAACTGGCAAAGAACTAAGAGATATTAGTAACAATCTCACTGGAATTGATATCTCTAGTAATATGGTGGCCAAAACAAGGGAACTAGATGTCTACGATCGTTTAATTGTAGGAGACATTATTGACATCCTGAGCTCGTCAAAAGAAAAATACGACTTATTTATTGCTTTGGATGTATTTATTTATGTCGGAGAACTAACAAAAATTTTCAAAACTGTAAGACAATGTTGTAATAAAAATGCCTTGTTTATTTTCTCTATAGAAACTCAGGAAGAGGATGGCTACTCCTTATTAAAAAGTGCGCGTTATGCTCACTCAGATGATTATATTTTAAACATTGTTTCTGATGGATTTAAAGTAATCTATTCTCAAGAAGTAGGTTTAAGGAAAGAGAAGAAAAGTTGGATTGAAGGGAAAATATTTATTTTGCAGGTATCTTGAAGATATTAGGTGTAACTCACGTGTAACCTGAAGAGAAGATTATCTAATTGAAAATCTCTTGAATCCCTAATAGGAAGTGGGGCGAGAAACGGGGCTCGAACCCGCGACAACCGGAATCACAATCCGGGGCTCTACCAACTGAGCTATTCCCGCCATATTTTCAACAAATGGTGCGCCCAATACGATTCGAACGTATGACCTACGGCTTAGAAGGCCGTTGCTCTATCCAGCTGAGCTATGGGCGCAATAACTTTGCTTTAATAAAGTTTAGGCTAACACATTTAATCAATAATTTTTGGTCGGAGTGGAGGGATTTGAACCCCCGACCACCTGGTCCCAAACCAGATACGCTACCAAGCTGCGCTACACTCCGAAAGAGGTGTAATTATACTTTGATAGCATCCTTAGTCAATCCTTAATCCCCCCAGATTTGATTAATTTTTAAAATAGTTTTCGTGAGTCTCAAGTTCATCTTTGTTTGCATAAATAACTTTGATTTTATTTCGGTTTTCTTTAACTCTCTTAATTAATGAAGGGTCGTTTTTCTGTGATTCGGTATTCGCAGTCTCCAAGGGTAGTTCATCTTGGCCTTTTTGCATTTCAATATAAACATCAGCAAGAATTCTTGAATCAATTAAAGCACCATGCTTTATGCGCGAGCTATCATCAACCTCATATCGCCTACAAAGTGCGTCTAGAGAATGTCTATTGTCTGGATTTTCTTTTCTATCTAGAACTAATGTATCGATAAAAGGCTTATCTTTGTTGCAGAAACTCTCAATGGAGCCTTTAATACCTGCAAGTTTTAGTTCATTGTTAAGAAAACCCAAATCGAAAGGTGCATTATGTATTACTAATGTCGCACCCTCGATAAAAGATAGAAGGGCATCGGTAATTTGATTGAATTTAGGTTTACCAATTAAATCAGTGTTGCTAATGCCATGAATTTTTTCTGACTCACCTACGTTTTTATTGGGCTGTATATATGTATGAAACTCATTATCTGTTTTTTTCCCATCAATCATCTCAACACCAGCCACTTCAATGATACGGTGGCCTTTTGAAATTTCCAACCCTGTAGTCTCAGTATCAAGTGCAATAAGTCTTTCCATTTTAGGTAATATCACGTAAAATCAATCCATTTTATCATCTGAGCTAGAAAGGATATTTAAGATTATGGCAAGAGTAACAGTAGAAGATTGTTTGGACAAAGTTGAGAATAGATTTGAATTGGTATTGGTGGCTGCAAAACGTGCACATCAATTAAATTCTGGTGATTATAGAACGACACTTGATGTTGGGAAAGATAAGCCTACAGTGTTGGCTTTGAGGGAAATTGAAGCTGGGTTAATCGATGCTTCTATTTTGACTGAAGAATATGCAATGGAAGAGGAACTAAA
>Ga0257107_1000824_pt1 | contig 11814 bp, 9 predicted proteins | sample LP_taG_2_FD_190178 | JGI IMG/M metagenome (GOLD analysis project Ga0257107, IMG submission 190178) | Marine microbial communities from Northeast Subartic Pacific Ocean, Canada - LP_J_2011_P26_500m | ecosystem: Environmental > Aquatic > Marine > Oceanic | place: Canada: Northeast Subartic Pacific...
TTGATTTCATCAAGAAGTCTTTTCAATAGATTGATAGCAATCTTAGGAAAAAGAAAGTTTGCCTCAAAATTTGTTGAGCCATTAGCATCATCATACGACACGATTAAAAAATTAAGCAGGGGACCAATTGTTGTCTATGCTACTGGATTGACAGTTGTTTTTTGGATGTTAGAAGCTATATCCGTTTATTTTGTACTATTATCATTCGGAATTGACGATATGGAGTTTCTTATGATCATACCAACTTATACAACTTCATTAATGCTAGGATTTTTATCATTTCTTCCTATGGGGCTTGGTGTAGTTGAAGGTAGCCTAGCAAGTTTTTTTTCATTACAGGGAATTGAAGTTTCATTATCACTAACTTTAGTAATAGTAATCCGTCTTTTTACACGATGGTATAGTGTTGCAGTAGGTTTTGTCGCGCTAAAATTAAGTGGTGGTCTTACATTTGCTGATGAACAAAATCAAAAGTAAGTTATTTTGATTTTTTCAACACTATGGTCATAAATGAACCTAATGTGTTATTAAATGGTGATAGGAGTTTTTCAATGCTTGTAAATAATCCAAATGATGCGGATGGAACAAACTGTCTATAAGAAAGACCACCACTAAGAAACCAACGAAATGGTGTATGCTTCTTAATTTGAATAATTTCCAACTCTGGATATTTTTTTAAAAATTTTTCTCTATCTCGAATAAAAATTATCCAAGGTATTGCAAGATTAGCGTCTCCAAGTCGTCCTTTTCCATCAACTTTCCAATCAACCTTTTTTTCATCAAATTGTTCATGATGAATATATTTGAAAAAGAAACGTGAAAATAATGTGTTAGTTGGTTCGATCATTATTATTTTGGCACCAGGCTTCATACACCTATTAATCTCAGAAAAAAATTTTTCTGGTTCTTTTATGTGATGTAATGTGCCTAAAAGAAAAAATGCAGATACTGATTTGTCTGGATAAGGTATTTTTTCTGCAAAAATCACTTTATCTACATCAGGAAGTTCAAGAACATCTGATGTAATAACGTCATTAATAACTTCCTTTAAAAATCCGCCACCCGAGCCAAGTTCTATCTTTAAACCATCAGGGATGTCTTCAATGTTTTTTCTAAATATGTTATAATGCTCCTTAAATAATTTGTAAAGAAAGTGTTTTTTTTTAATAATATTTTGATGTAAAACTGTAGTTTGAACATCATCAATATCTTTGGTATTCTTGATATGTTTAGTTTCTGGTATTTTAAAAAGCTCAAGTAGCCAAGTAAACATATCAACTTGCAAATTATAGTTGTATTTGAAAGTTCTTTACCTTTGATACAATGTGTTGCAGTAGGTTTTATTGCACTAAAATTAAGTGGAGGTCTTACATTTGTAGGAAGGAAACCTAAATTTGTACCCACAATTATAATTGATTCCTAAACCATATTAGTAAGAAAAATTCATTTAAAAAAATGAAATTAATAAAAACAAAATTAGATAGGGCATTCATAATAGAATTAGAAAAATCTGAGGACGAAAGAGGATTCTTTTCAAATATTTGGAGTAAAAAAATTTTCCAGGAAAATAATCTAAATATAGATATCACTGAACTAAATATGGGATTCAACAAAAAAAAGGGGACGATAAGGGGACTTCACTATCAATCTGCGCCCTATGAAGGTGCAAAATTAGTTAGATGTACAAGAGGTCGTATATGGGATGTAGTTTTAGATCTTAGACCAGACTCTAAGACTTTCAAAGAGTGGTATAGTGTAGAATTAAGCTATGATAATTACAAAGCGAACTATATACCTGAAGGCTGTGCACATGGATATCAAACACTTGAAGACAATAGTATACTATTTTATTTAAATTCCCAGATTTATAATCGTGATTTTGAAGAAGGAGTTAAGTATTCAGATCCCGCATTTAACATACCATTTCCACTTGATGTTACAGAAATTTCTAAAAAAGATTTATCGTTGCAACCATTCAAATTATAGTTGTATTTTAAAGTCATTTTGCACTAACACAGTAAGTATTATTTTTTTTTCTGCGTGTATCTAATTATTCAATTCATAGAATATTTCATAATTAATTTCAAAAACCTTTGCTTTTAATTTTTCAAATCCTTCTCGTTCTGTATCAAAAACTTTTATCAAATATGGAAATTTGGCTTCATTTTCATAAATTTCGTTTAGATATGGATAAAAAATATCACTTACACCATTTTTGTTAATTGAAATATAATTCAGTTCATATTCATAAGAAACCTCAATAAAATCTTCAAGTGATTTTGCGTAAAGCACAGTTGGCATCAAATTAACATTTTCCTTATTGAATTCAAACAAATAATATGCACCTGGATCCTGACTAATTTTATAATTTTTAAAAGCACCTAAAGGATCTGTCACGTGTACGTAATGAAGACCTTTCAAAGTATAACCAGCGTCCAATATTTTTCCATCAAATTTGTTTTCTAAGGTTTCGGCAAACAAGATTTCCTCGTTGTTAAGGATAGGATCCTGTACTTCATATCTTAATGTATACAAACCTGATAAAATAAGCACGAAACACATGATTCCTACTAGACAGATTTTTTTTTGTTTTTCATTGAATGAAAATGTGGACAAGCCATACTCAACAAGTCTATGTAGTGAAATTGTTGCAAAAATTATCAAAAATGGATAAACATGATAGATCAATCTCTTTTCAGGATAAATTGCAAAATAGAAAACAAACACAGCAAGTGAAATTAAGATTAAAATCCAATTACTTTGAATGAATTTTTTTCCTTGATCAAAAGCTCTTAAAGAAAAAATAATCCCAAATGGCAGAAAAAATATTAGGTATGGTAACGACATTTTAAAAAGTGTAAAAAATAAATTATAAATTCCCGTAAACGCAAATTTTTCAACAAATTTTCCAAAACCATGCTCATCAATGAAATCAAAAGCAGAATAATCAATATCTACCATATTATCCGCTACAAGAGCAACAGATTCTCCTATAAACACACGTTGATTTTGTGAAAAAAATAATGGGCTGCCATATTGGTCATTTCTTTCTATCAACATGGGTGATACAACAATCAGGCAAATTGCCAAACAAGCAAAATATTTTAAAAATAATTTAGGGGTTCTTTTGAAATTTGTAAAGAAAATTATTGAGGCAATTAATAGCATAACTATACCGTTCCATCTGATCCACCATAGTAATCCTATTGTTAAAAATGATAAGTATGAATAATTGGAATTTTTGTTAAGTATAAAATATAGTGAAAGAATGATTGCAAGGATATAGAGTGGTTCTGTCATGCCTAGTCCAGAAACATGATTCAGGTGTGGTTCAAATGCAAAAAGACCCACTGCGCATATTGAATATTTAGCATCAAAAAACTTTCTCGATAAGAGGTACATTGGAACTATTGTAATTAGGGAAATCATTAAACCAAGTACGCGAGCAATGTTCAGATAATCCAGGAAATTGTTTGAATCGGTAGTATGAAAAAAGGGTGAAATGAAAATTGACCATCCCAATGTTTTTCTTGGATGTTCCGTAAAATCCCCATTATTATGAGCCATACCACGCAAAACATAACCAAAGGTATCTTCGCTTGGAAGAACAGTAAAATCAACTGTATACAGTTTTAATCCTAAAGAAACAGTTGCTATTAAAATAAAGCAGAAAATTATCCAAGTCCTTTGCAATTGATTTTCACATTTTCCAAAAAATAAATTCTTTTATTATTCCCCAACTTAGTGATGCGCCAGTTGATAGGGGATGCATTTTTCTTTTACCCCCTATTCTTTCTCCTTCATTACCTATTATTTCACAAATTTTTTGTTTTCTTTTTAAACCTCTAATACTCATTTGTTGTGTTGAAGACATACCCATTGCATCAAATTTTAATTCATTAAATGCTTTTCTGGAAATTATTCTACTTTCATTCAAAATATCAGTCCAATGACCACCAAAAAATACATTAACCAAAAATGCAAACATTTTATTTCCAAATGTATCAACTATACCAGCATCAAGATTTACAGAACCTTTTCCAAAACGAGTTACTAGAACTTGATCATATCCTTCTTTGATTTTTTCTATTAACTCTGGAATTTTTTCAACCTCATCGTTGCCATCTGGACCAAAAAGAATAATATTATCAGAAGTAGTTGCATCCACTCCTTCAAGTACTGCAGCTCCATGGCCTCCTGCAAATTCACCTTTTTCTTTTTGCATAACAACCTTAAAGCCCATTTTTTTTGCTTCTTCTATAGTTCCATCTGTTGAACCGCCATCAAGGAAAATAATTTCTTCTACCCATTCCTTATTAATTTGCGGCACAATTTTTTTTACACCAATAATTTCATTTAAGGTAGTAATAATAATCGCAGTTGACATAAACCGACAAAATTTTTCTGATATATAAACAACCCCTCCTATTTATCCTTCAATGCTTATGATGGACTAATTGTGATATTATCTGTACTGATAAAATAAAAATAAAATTTGTTGCATATGAACTCTAATTTCATATCTAAACCGGATTGTAGATATGATTATGAAGAAAAGACTATAAATTAATTAGGTAAATAAGAAACGAACGGAATGCTTAAAGTAAATAGTTGTGAATTCAATTATCAATATGGTGATCAAATTCATTTTCCGTATAGAATATCTTCACTAGTTGCATACATAAAATCTAGAGAAAACTTGGGAAATAATTTCAAATTTGAAAAGGCTTTTGTGCTAAGAGAAAATGTTGATGAATATATCAAAGAGTGTGTTGACACAGATATTTTATTATGCTCCTGTTACGTTTGGAATTGGGAAATAACAAACTTTCTTGCAAAAGAAGTTAAAAAATTAAATCCAAACTGTTTGATCATTTTTGGTGGAGCGCAAGTGCCTGACTTTTCAAAAGATTTCTTTAAACAACATCCTTATGCAGATATTATTGTTCATGGAGAAGGCGAAATAGTCTTAGAGGAATTACTTACAGAATTTTTAAACAATAAGGATTATTCTAAAATTAAGGGTTTAGAAACTAAAGATTTTAGAAATCCACCACAAGAAAGGATCAATAATTTGGATGATTTACCATCTGCATATCTCACAAACACTGTTTGGGAATTAGTTGACAAAATTGATGGAATTCGTTGGATTGCTGGTTGGGAAACAAACCGAGGCTGTCCATACGCATGTACATTTTGTGACTGGGGAAGTGCAACTTTTACCAAAGTACGTAAATGGGAAGAATCAAAAATTTTCAAAGAGATTGAATGGTTTGCAGAAAATCAAATTCCATACATTGATTGCTGTGATGCAAACTTTGGAATTTTTCAAGAAAGAGATTTTAGAATTGCAAAAAAATTAAAAGATGTTGCATTAAAAACGCATTATCCAGAGAGGGTGAGACCTGCATGGGCTAAAAATTCATCTGAAAAAATTATACCAATAGCAAAACAGCTACAAGAAGGTGGAATACTTGGTGCTGTTACCTTAGCTGTACAATCATTGGATACGAACACTCTGAATATAATCAAACGAGCAAATATCAAATTCGATGCATTCTCTGAATTAACTGAAACTTTTCGAAATAATAATATTCCAACATACACTGAATTAATCATGGGATTACCTGGTGAAACACTTGATACTTTTAAAGATGGGCTAGAAAATATAGCTCAAACTAAAATTGATACTGTATTTATTTACAATTGTACTATACTACCTAACGCGCCAATGAATGTACCTGAATACAGAGAAAAATACAAAATTCAGTCTGTTCTTTCACCAATCATGTTGGTTCACTCATCAATTCATAATAGAGGTAACCATCAAGAATATGAAGAAATTGTTACGGCTACTAACACGTGTTCTTTAGACGAACTTAAGGAAACGTATCTGTATTCGTGGTGTTATCTAACATTACAAAGTCTAGGTATTTTAGAACACGTTACAAATTTTTATAACAATTCTTTTAATCTTGGATATATAAAATTCTTCGAAATATTTTTAGAATTTTGCAGTGCAAAAAAATCAGTTTTTTCAGAAGAATTTGATCGAATTATAGAATTTAGAAATAATGGTTATGCAGGTAAAGGATGGGATGAATATGATCCAAAAATTGGCGAAATAATTTGGCCTATAGAGGAGGCAAGTTGGTTACGGATTTCATTTAATGAGCAAAAATTGCTAACTTCAATTGGTCTATTACTGGAATTCTTAGAAAATAAGTTAAACCTGAAAAATTCTAAAAAACTGCTAGATGATTTAGCTAAATTTCAGGTGTTTATGCTTACAACACGGGATAATAAAAATAAAATTAAAACACAAAACTTTGATTTTGATTGGAAAAATTATTTTATGAATAATTGTAAATTAACAGAGAAGAATGTAGTATATTCTTATGATAATTTAGTTATAGAATCAAACCCAGCAAAATGGAGTTATAAAACAATCTGGTATGGAAGACGCTCTAAAGACTACAAGTGTGGGATATCAATTCTACAAGATAAAATAAATAATTAAAATTAGTTTCATCAAAAGTTCTTCCATTTTTAGAATATATTATACTAAAATTATAACCAAAAGTAATCATATAAAAAATGAGTCACGTATAATAAACAGCTAATAAAAAAGCTCGTATTGGATGAAATTAAAATTCCTATGAGCAGACCTTCCATCGACTCTGAGACTCAGGATTCTATGTTTGATGTAATAAAAAGTGGTTGGCTCAGTCAGGGTAAAAAGACACGGGAGTTTGAAAATAATCTTTCTGAATATCTTTCATCTAAAGTTGTTGTAGTTAATAGCGGAACTTCTGCGTTAACTGCAGCATTATCTGCTCATGGAATCAAACCAGGTGATAAAGTAGTAGTGCCATCTTTTACATTCATTGCGACTTCTTCTGCAGCAAAAATCCTTGGTGCAAATATTTTGGTTGCAGACGTTGATGCTGAAACATTAAATGTTTCACCGGATTCCATTGAAAAAATTGTTGAAGAACATAATGATATTAAGGCAGTTATAATTGTGGATATAGCTGGTCAGCCAGTAGATCTAGAACCTATTATTGAATTGTCAAAACGCCATAACTTTATTCTTATAGAGGATGCTGCGCAGGCAATAGGTTCTGAATATAAGAATAAAAAAATTGGTTCGTTTAAACACACATCGTGTTTTAGTTTTACAATTGCAAAGATAATGACTACAATTGAGGGGGGCTGTATAACAACACAAGACGAACAAATTCAAAAAAAATTAAATCGAATTAGAGATGTTGGACGTGACGGACCAGGGCAATATATTCATCACCTAATTAGTGGCAATTACAGATTTACTGATATACAGGCGGACTTGGGTATTAATCAATTAAAACAAATTAATCAATTTATTTCACGAAGAACTAAAATTTCCAATGAATATAAAAATAAAATTAAAACCTTAACTTTTCAAAAGACTCCTGACTATGTAACAACTCATACTCACGTGCTTTTCTTTGCATTCTCGGAAAATAAAGATAAAAGAGATCAAAACTTGAAATTTCTAAGGGATAATGGAATAGATGCACGCTTACCGTACATGCCGATACAAAGGCAACCGTGTAATCCTGAACTTAAAAATATAGACGCCCCTAATTCTGATATAATTTATGAAAGAGCATTTACGCTTCCAATTTTTAATGATATGACTGAAGATGAATGTAATCTAGTAATAGATTATTGTAATAAACTATAGAGAGTCATATGACTTTAGAACCGCGGAAAACATGTAGAATTTGTAACCATGATCAACTTACAACAATTATGTCATTAGGAAAACTACATCTTGCAGCATATACTCCAAAAGATAATGAACCTGAAGCTGTACTAGATAAATTTCCATTAGAGTTAGTTAGATGTACTGCCCCTGATTGTGGTTTAGTGCAGCTACGTCATTCTGCCCCATCTGATCTTTTGTATGAACATTATTTCTATAAATCTGGAATTAATAAAACTATGACTGAAAATTTGAAGGAGGTTGTTGCCCAAGCAACATCAAAAGTTGAGTTGAATGAAAATGACATTGTTCTAGATATAGGTTGCAATGATGGAACGTTGCTAAAAAATTATCAAGGGAAAAAATTACGTCTAGTTGGATTTGATCCAGCTAAAAATATGGCTAAATTTTCAAAGGAAACAGGAGCTCATATAATAATAGATTATTTTACTGCAAAATCTTTTCTTGAATATTACAATGGTGATAAAGCAAAAATCATTACTAGTATAGCTATATTCTATGATCTGGAAGATCCTAATCAATTTGTATCTAATATTGCAAAAATATTAGATGAAAATGGGATTTGGGTGATTGAATTAAAATACTTACCAACTATGATTTTAAAAAATGCTTTTGATGATATTGTACATGAACATCTAGAATACTATCATTTTTCAGTAATAGAATACGTGTTAAAAAAATATGGTTTAAAGGTAATAGATGCCTCGCTTAATGATTCTAATGGCGGTAGTATACGCGTTTTTGTTAAACATGTAAATCAACCAATTGATGAAGAATCAAAAAAACATCTGTCTGAATTAAGACGTTCTGAAGAAACGATGAATCTTAATACTGATAGACCTTACGAAGAATTTTTTCAAAGATGTGAAAAGTTAAAGGAACTAGCAGTATCATTTATTAAAAAAGAATCAAGTGTAGGAAAAAAAATACATGCATACGGTGCTTCAACAAAAGGCAATACAATTTTACAATATTATGGGTTAGATAATACCCTCATTGAAACTATTGCAGATAGAAATCCAGATAAATGGTCTCGTAAAACTATAGGAACAGATTTAAAAATTATCTCAGAAGAGGAATCACGTTCTTTAAATCCTGATTATTACCTAATTCTACCTTGGCATTTTCTGGATGAATTTAGACAGAGAGAAAAAGAATTTTTCAAAAATGGTGGAAAATTTATTGTTCCTTTACCTGATTTTAAAATTATTGAGGAATGATCTCAAGTGTTTGAAAATAAAACATCTTAATTATCGCTGGAACTGAATGATAGAAAGGATTAAAATCTACGATTGATTGGGTTAGAAATAATATAAAATTTAATGATTGAATTGACAAATTTAGAAGATAACAGAATATTGGTAACTGGTGGAGCTGGATTTATTGGTTCAGAAGTAGTTAAACAATTAATTAAGAAGAATTCATTTGTAACTGTTCTAGATAATTTCTCTTCAGGCAAAAAACAGTATTTGCCAAAAAACACAAAAAAATTAAAAATTATTAAAGGTGATATTACAGACGAAAAAATAGTTGCGAAAGCTGTAAAGAATCAAGATTATGTAATACATTTGGCAGCACTTCCTTTTATTCCTGACTCATTTTATTATCCAGCTAATTTTTTTAATGTTAATACAATTGGAAGTGTTAATTTACTTTGGAAATCCATCCAATCAAATTCAGTTAAAAGATTTGTTCATATTTCCACAAGTGAGGTTTATGGCTCTGCACAACATGTTCCAATGGATGAAAATCACCAAACTACACCTCATTCAACATATGCAGTAAGTAAACTTGCAGGAGATCGAGCTGCATTTACGTTGTATAAAGAAAATGGTTTTCCAGTAGTAATAATCAGACCATTTAATTCCTATGGACCTAATTATACGCAGCCATATATCATACCTGAAATCATGAATCAATTATTAAATGGCAATAAAGAACTGATGCTTGGAAACATTGATGCCAGCCGTGATTTTACATTTGTTTCAGATACAGCTGATGGTATAATACGTTCACTTAGTGCGAAAAAAGTAGTGGGCGAAATTATTAATCTTGGTTCTGGCAATGAAATTAGTATTAGAGAGTTAGCCTTCAAAATTGGTAAGATTGCAAAAATTAAAATTAAAATAAAATATGATGAAGGTAGAGAACGACCATACGATGTTAATAGATTAATTTGTAATAATAAAAAAGCAAAAAAATTACTTGGTTGGAAAACTAGAACAACTATGGATCAAGGTTTAAAGAAAATATTCCAATGGGCAACAAAAAATCGAATCAGCTTTGAAGCACCTTTCAAAAGATTTTATTATTCTCAAACTCGTACAATCACATACAAGAAAGGCGTTAAGATTTTGAAATTGTAGGTTTTAAATTTGGCACAGGATAAATCAAATGAGAAGAAAAAAAATCCGCTAAAAAAAACACTAGTTTTGTATACTATGAATGAGATTGAGGGTATAAAATCAATATTTGATAGAATTCCAATTAGTCTTTTTGATGAATTTTTTGTTATGGATAATCATTCAGGTGACGGAACAGTTGAGTTTTTAGAAAAAAATGGTATAAAGGTAATTCAACAAAAAAAACCTGGAAGAACGAATGCGCTTATTGAAGCTGTTGAATATGCTATTGGAGATATTATCATAAATCTTAGTAGTGATGGAAATGAAAAACCTGAAGATATTCCAAAAATTTTAGAAAAATTTAATGAGGGATATGAAATGGTAACCGCAAGCAGATTCCTACCAGATTCAAGAGTAGACTTAGGAGATGATAAACTGAGAATACGTGTCTTTGGTAATAAATTATGTACATTTTTAGTAAATATTTGCTGGGGTGCAAATGTAACAGATACAACCAATGGACTTAGAGGAATTACAAAATACTGCTATAGAAAAACAAAGCTGAGTACATTCAGTAACACTGAAAATTTTCAATTAACTATTAGATGCGCAAAACTAAAAATCAAAACCACCGAAATACCAACAAAGGAGCTTCCGCGTATAGGAGGTATTGTTAAATCGGATACTAGGGGCGTTATAGTTAATATGATTAAAGTTTTCTTAAATGAACTTAAAATTGGGAAAAATTTTTAAAATTTATTCCTACATAAATCTACTTGGATAGATTGATCAATTAGTATATTATAACATATTAAGGTAAAATCTAGAGTGTAGAAATTGGATGTAAGATTTGGTTACAATATTTCATGGTCGCCCTTTAAGGAAATTATTTCGCGATCCGTTGAGGCAGAAAAATTTGGTTTTGATTCTCTTTGGTACCATGATCATTTAATGATCCCAGGACATGCCCCAGTTTTTGAATCATTCACACTTTTAACTGCATTAGCAACAAAAACAAATCACTGTAAGATTGGCCAAACAGTGGTTGATCTTTATAGAAGACATCCTGCAACTATTGCTCAATCTGCATTAACACTTAATCATATTTCAAATGGAAGAGCTTTTTTGGGCATTGGTACAGGTCAAGCAATGAATTTAGCTCCACTAGGAATTGATATAAAAAAACCACTCACAACGTTAAGAGAATCTATTCAATTCATAAAGGGATTATTTAATGCAACAAAAGATAACCCATTCAATTTCTTAGGAGAGATTTTTTCTGCAAAAAATATTTTTCTTAATACGGATGAAAAAACTAGTGCTCCTCCATCGATTTATGTTGGTGCATCTGCACCAAGAACTAGAGAAATTACTGGAGAATTAGCCGATGGTTGGATACCATATGTACATACTTTATCAAATTATGAAAAACTTCTAAAAGATATTATAAATGGTACAAAAAAGAGTGGTCGAAAAATTTCAGATTTAGATTTAGTCGCAAATGTTCCAATCCTTATAACAGAAAATGAGAATGATGAGAGAAGGAAAAAAATTGGTAGATCATTATCTATTAGGCTTCTTTTAGAAGGAAATACCTTAAAGGATCTAGGATGGAATGAAGAAATCCCTGAAGAGTTTTCACAATCAAAAATGATTGTCGATGAATCAATGTCCAAAAAACTTGAGCAGATGGCTGAT
>Ga0257107_1000826_pt1 | contig 11808 bp, 9 predicted proteins | sample LP_taG_2_FD_190178 | JGI IMG/M metagenome (GOLD analysis project Ga0257107, IMG submission 190178) | Marine microbial communities from Northeast Subartic Pacific Ocean, Canada - LP_J_2011_P26_500m | ecosystem: Environmental > Aquatic > Marine > Oceanic | place: Canada: Northeast Subartic Pacific...
TCGAGGAGGTGGTGCGGCACCTCGGCGCGCACCCCGGCGTCGGCCGTGGCCGTCCCGACGTCCATGCCCCGGTAGAGCGCCATGGAGTCCATCGACACCAGCTCGACACCCGGGCGCCGACGGGCTACCTCGATCGCCAGCGCCGATTTGCCCGAGGCCGTGGCCCCGATCAGGACCAGGTGACCGTTGGCGTGGTCTGACACCGGTCCCTGGCCCGCCCTCAGACCGAAGCGACCGGGATCCGGCGGCGGTGGCGTGGCCCTGCCGTGACCTCGAGCAGTTCGCCGAACAGGTAGTGGCTCCCGGCGCCCGTGATCCGGACGTCGGCGTATGTGCCGGTGCGCAGACCCTCGCCGGCCGGCAGGTGTACCAGCTTGTTCTGCCGGGTGCGTCCGGTGACCTGGTCGGATTCCCGCTTGGAGGGACCCTCGACCAGGACCTCCTCCGTCCGACCGATGCGGGCCTCGTGACGATGCGCCGAAGATCGGCGCAGAACCCGATGGAGTCGCTCGAAGCGGTCGACACAGACGGCGTGCTCCACGAACTCGTGCTCCCGATCGGCGGCCTCGGTGCCGGGCCGGGGCGAGAACACGAAGGCGAAGGCCGAGTCGTACCCGGCCTCGGCGACCACCTCGAGGGTGGCCTCGAAGTCGGCCTCGGTCTCACCGGGGAAGCCGACGATGACGTCGGTCGAGACAGCCAGGTCGTCGATACCGGCCCGGGCGGCGGCTAGGCGCTCGAGATAGCGCTCGGCTGTGTAGCCGCGGTGCATGGCGGCCAACACCCGGTCACTGCCCGACTGGAGCGGCAGGTGCAGGTGTTCGCACACTGACGGCGTCTCGGCCATTGCGAGGATGGTCTCGGGCCGCAGGTCCTTCGGGTGCGGGCTGGTGTAGCGAACCCGCCGGATGCCTTCGACGGCACCAATCTCACACAGGAGGTCAGCGAACAGGGGTCGGGGACGACGGCGTCCTTCGAGGACCCAGCGTCCGCCAGCCTCGAAGGAATCGGCGGACCCGGCCACGATCGACCGCAGCCGGGTGGTGAGGTCACGGCCATAGGAGTTGACGTTCTGGCCCAGCAGCGTCACCTCGGTGACCCCGTCGGCGGCAAGCCCCTCGACCTCGGCAAGCAACTCCCCGAAGGGACGGCTGATCTCCGGACCCCGAACCGCTGGGACGATGCAGAAGGCACACGAGTTGTCACAACCGATCTGGACGGTGACCCAGGCGCTGTGGTCGACATCGCGTTTCGTGGGGAGCACCGAGGGAAAGGCGTCGGCATCGGCGCGGACGGTTTCCTCGAGGATCTCCATCACCGGGCCGTGTTGTCGGGCTTGGGCGAGGAGTTCGGTGGCCCGGTGCACGTTGTGGGTGCCGAACACGACGTCAACGTGTGCGGCCCGCTGTTGAATGATCTCGCGGTCCTTCTGGGCCAGGCACCCCGCCACTACCACCTGCAGGTCCGGCCGCTCGTTCTTGAGCGCCTTGAGATCGCCCAGGGCGCCGTAGAGCTTGTTGTCGGCGTTCTCCCGGATGCAACAGGTGTTGAGCACGATGACGTCGGCCTCCGCCTCCGAGCCGGCCTCGACCATCCCATCGGCCTCAAGTAGACCAGCGATGCGCTCGCTGTCGTGCACGTTCATCTGGCACCCGTAGGTCCGGACCGCATAGGTGCGGGTCCGGTCGGTTCGAACAGTTGCGTCCGAGGGCGTGGCGGTCACGCCGAACAGGCTACGTCCCGGTCACCGAGCCGTGTTCCGGAATGGCCACCCGCCGCAGAGGGGCCGCCGGCCGATGGCCTCAGCTGTCGAGGCTGATGGGCAGGTCGTCGGCCTCGCTGAAGGCCCCGTTGTCGGAGACTCCGTTGTCGGAGACTCCGTTGTCGGAGGTAGTGCCGACCTTGAGGAGCTCGCCGGTGGCCTCGTCGACGACCGGTGTTCCTTCGGGCTCGGTGGGGAAGACCTCGCGCCAGATCCTGTCGCTGATCTCGACCATCAGTTCGGGACTCTCGGCGAGGCACCTCTTGGAGTTCTCGCGACCCTGGCCGAGCTGCTCGCCGCCGTACGTGTACCAGGCACCCGACTTGTCGACGACGCCCAGGTCGACGCCCAGGTCGAGCACCGAGCCCTCGCGACTGATGCCCTTGCCGTACATGATGTCGAACTCGGCCTGACGGAACGGTGGGGCGCACTTGTTCTTGACGACCTTTACCCGGGTGCGGTTGCCGACCATCTCGAGGCCGTCCTTGATGGCCTCGATGCGGCGGATGTCAAGGCGGACCGAGGCGTAGAACTTGAGCGCCCGGCCGCCCGGCGTGGTCTCGGGCGAGCCGAACATCACGCCGATCTTCTCGCGCAGCTGGTTGATGAAGATGAGGATGGTCTGGGACTTGTTGAGGTTGGACGTGAGCTTGCGCAGGGCCTGCGACATGAGCCTGGCCTGCAAGCCCACGTGGGCATCGCCCATCTCGCCCTCGATCTCGGCCCGGGGGGTGAGGGCCGCCACAGAGTCGATGACGACCACGTCGAGGGCCCCGGAGCGGACGAGCATGTCGGCGATCTCGAGGGCCTGCTCCCCTGTGTCGGGCTGGGAGATCAGGAGTTCGTCGACGTCAACGCCGATGGCCCGGGCGTAGATGGGGTCCATGGCGTGCTCGGCGTCGATGTAGGCGCAGATGCCGCCATTGCGCTGCGCCTCGGCCACGACGTGGGTGGCGAGAGTGGTCTTGCCCGACCCCTCGGGGCCGAAGATCTCGACCACCCGCCCCCGGGGCAGACCACCGATACCGAGCGCCAGGTCCAGTGCCAGCGCCCCGGTGGGTACGGTCTCGATGGCCAGCGAGGCCTTGGCGCCCATCTTCATGACGGCGCCGGTGCCGAACTGCTTCTCTATCTGGGACAACGCCAGGTCGAGGGCCTTGCCCCGACCCTCTCCGTCGACGTTTGTGACAGGGGCTGCGCCGGTGTTCTTGCGAACCTTGCTCATCGGTGTGCTCCGTTCCTCTGCTCCGGGACCTGCCCGGTTCTGTTGGCGTACTGGATCTGTCTGATCGATTGGGGGTGACCCTACGAAGGGTGTGTGACAGCCGGTCCGGGCCGACAGCCCGGTAACCCGAATGACAACAGTGTAAGTGCGAACAGACGTTCGATGCAAGCATTTCCGAAGATCCGGTACCGTCGGGCCATGGAACACTCCGAAACCACGCCCGGGACCGACGAGCGACTGAGCGACCGCCTCACCCCCATGCAGTACCACTGCACCCAGGAGGCCGGCACCGAACAGGCCTTCACCGGCGAGTACTGGGACGAGAAGCGTGCCGGCACCTACCGCTGCGTGGTGTGCGGCGAGGCACTCTTCGACAGCGACACCAAGTACGACTCGGGCTCCGGCTGGCCCAGCTTCTGGGAGCCGCTCACCGAGGGACTCGTCGACAACCACCAGGACACGAGCCACGGCACGGTCCGCACGGAGGCCACCTGCGCCTCGTGTGGCGCCCACCTGGGCCACGTCTTCCCCGACGGCCCGCAGCCGACCGGCGACCGCTACTGCATGAACTCGGCCTGCCTCACCCTCGACCCCCGCGACGCCTGATCACCCGAGGCTGAACCGCTCCAGCGTCTCGTAGGCAGCGCCCTCCGGCAGGGTGCGGCTGCGCACAAGGCACACTTCGCCCACGGGGAACCTCCCCGTGATCGGCGTGCCCACGGTGCCGGGGGGGACCGGCCCCTTGGCCCGCGCCAGCGTGAGGTGCCCCGTGAACGGCCGGTCCTCGGGCGGCCCCCCAAGCCCCACCGTCGTCGCGACCACGGTTCTCGCGAGCTCGTCCAGGCCGTCCACCGGCACCACCACGATCCGCTGCCCCAGCAGTCGGGTCACCGGCCCCAGTTCGGCAACGGCCGGTTGCGCCGCCAGATCGGCGAGTGCGACAGCCGCCTCCTCCGGGTCGGATTCACCCAGGAACCGCAACGTCACGTGCCACTGGTCGTGCCGGGTCCAACGCAACCCCGGCACCCCGGGCCGTGGCAGCCCCACCAGCGCCGCTCCCACCTCGTCCGACGGCCACACCGCCACGAAAAGGCGCACCGTTCCCGTCCCCTAGCCCCCCCGGCGGGCGATCAGGCGTTGGCGGAGGGCCTCGAGCACCGTGATCACCGTGAACTGCCGGGTGAGCGTGCGGTCGAACGGGAACATGACCTTCCATGCCTCGACCGCGCCGTCGACGCTGGTCGCCATCCAGACCGTGCCGGGCTCCTCGCCGTCCTGCGGGTCAGGCCCGGCCACGCCGGTGACCGCCACCGACACGTCGGCACCCAGTACCCGGCAGGCCCCCTCCGCCATGGCGACCACGGCCGCCTCGGAGACCACGGGTCCGTCCGGCACGCCCAACAAACCACGCTTCACGTCACCGGCGTAGGCCACGATCGAGCCCCGGAAGGCCCGGCTGGCCCCCGGGATGTCCGTGAGTCGAGTGCCGACCATCCCGCCGGTGAGCGACTCGGCCGTGGCGAGCGTGAGGCCCTGGGCGACCAGTTCGTCGAGCACCACCGACTCCATGTTCTGATCGTCGACCCCGAACACGATCGGACCGACGATCTCCCGCACCCGGGACTCCTCGTCGGCCAGAACCGCCGCCACCTCATCCTCATCGGCGCCCTTGGCGGTGATGCGGACCTTGAGCCCCTCCATGCCGCTGGCGAGAAACGCCAACGTCGGGCCACCCTCGACGTCGAGACGGTCGATCTCGTCGGCCAGCACCTCAGCCAGTCCCGACTCGGAGCGCCCCCAGGTGCGCAGGACCCGAGAGCGGATGACAGCGTCGCTGCCGGTCCGGCGATGCAGGTCGGGCAGCACCGTGCCCTCGAGCATGGCCTTCATCTCCCACGGCACGCCCGGCACCGCATAGAGAACCTTCGCACCGATCGGACACACGAGGCCCGGTGCCGTGCCCGGCATCTCGGGGATGACCGTCGCCCCCACAGGCACGTCGGCCTGGCGCAGGTTGTTGGCCGGCATCTGCCTGCCCCTCCCCGAGAACCGGTGCTCGATCTCAGCCACGACCTCCGGGTCGCGCTCCATCCCGACTCCCATCACCTCGGCCACGACCTCCCGGGTGATGTCGTCCTGGGTGGGGCCCAGCCCCCCGGTCACGATCACGGCGTCGGAGCGCTCGATTGCCTCGCGGAAGGCGGCCAGCATCCGTTCCCGGTTGTCGCCCACGGCGGTGTGGCGATGGCAGTCGATGCCGGCCAGTGCCAGCTGTTCGCCGATCCACGCCGAGTTGGTGTCGACGATCTGCCCCAGCAGCAGTTCGGTCCCGACGGCGACGACCTCGCAACGCACGATGACTCCCGGAACCGGCGACTCAGGCGCCTGTGGTACTGGTGGCACTGCTGCCATCAGCGAGGTACTGGGCCCCGGTGGCCAGCGTGAACGCCACGGCCAGCCACAGCGAGGCCTCGACCACCAGGTCGGCGTCCTCGAGCAGCGGCACCACGGCGAGCAGCAGCGCCACGCCCTGGACGGTGGTCTTCCACTTGGCCGACTTTCGGGCCGGCATGGCGAGCCCCCGCCGCACGAACCACAAGCGGTAGAAGGTGATGCCGACCTCCCGCAGGGCCAGGAGCGCCACCGGCAGCCAGCCGTAGCGGTCGACCACCACGAGGCACACCGCCACGCCGATCACGACGACCTTGTCGGCGAAGGGATCGAGGAACGCGCCCCAACGGCTCACCGTGCCCCTGCGGCGTGCCAGCATCCCGTCGACCAGGTCGGAGGCGGCCAGCACGGCGCCCAGGAGGAACGCCCCCCACGACACGCCGCCCCGGTCCTCGGCGGCCAGCACCATGGCGAACAGGAACGGCGACAGCAGCAGGCGCAGCAGCGTGACCAGATTGGCCGGGCTCACCACCGTTCCGAAGTGCTTGGTCAGGTTCACGCCGCCTCCAGGTCGGGGCCCAGCGCCCCGGTCACGGTGACCGTGCTGAAGCCTCCCACAGGTAGGTCCATCGGGACCACGACCACGCCGTCGATCTCGGGAGCCTCGCGCCAGGTGCGCCCCACGCCGGGCTCGTCGACGAGCACCTCTACCTCCCTGCCGATGAGGTCGTCGCGCCGCCTCGACGTGATGCCATCCTGGAGCTCGCCCAGTTCGGAGAGGCGCTCGGCGACCAGGCCCTTCGGAACGGTGCCGTCGAGGCCGGCGGCGTACGTCCCCTCCTCCTCGCTGTATGCGAAGAACCCGCACCAGTCGACACCGATCTCCTCCACGAATTCCAGCAGGGCATCGTGGTCCGCCTCGGTCTCGCCCGGGTAGCCGACGATGAAGTTCGACCGGAACACCGCGTCCGGCCGGGTCGCCCTGATGGACGCGATCCGCTCCCGATAGCGGTCGCCGTCACCCCACCGGCGCATCCGGCGCAGCAGCGGCCGGGACACGTGCTGGAGCGACAGGTCGAAGTACGCGACGCCGGTGTCCAGCACGGCATCGATCAACCCGTCGGTCAGGTCCGACGGATAGAGGTAGAGCAGCCGAACCCGATCGACCCGCTCGGCCACCTTCGCCACCAACGGCACGATCGAACGCTCCCCCACGCCCTGGTCGCGGCCGAACGACGCCAGGTCCTGGGCGACCAGCACGATCTCGCGGACATCCAACTCATCGACCTCGGCGAGGATCGACCCGACCGACCGACTCCGCTGCGGGCCCCGGAAGCTGGGGATGGCGCAGAAGCCGCACGAACGGTCGCAGCCCTCGGCCACCTTCACGTACGCCCACGGGCGACTGGACGGCGGCCGGGGCAGGTTCAGCAGGTCGAAGGACGGAATCCGAGGCCCGTCGACCTCCGGACGCCGGCCCAGCGTGACCGGCACGCCGAACCCGGCCACCCCGTCAACCTCCGGAAGGGCGGCGTCGAGATCGTCGCCGTAGCGCTCGGCCAGGCAGCCCGTCACCACCAGCCGGGCGTCCTCCCGACGCTCGTCGGCGAGTGCCAGCACGGTTTCGATCGATTCCCGACGGGCCTCGTCGATGAAGGCGCAGGTGTTGACCACGATCAGGTCGGCCTCGGCCGCCTCTCCCACCGGCGTCAGCCCGTCGGCGGCGAGCACGCCCTCGAGCTTGTCCGAGTCGACCTGGTTCTTCGGACAGCCGAGCGTGACGAGGTGGTAGGTCCCGGCTCCCATCATCGGTTCAGGCTACGGGCTCGACACCCGGCCGCCCGGCCCGGCGCTCAGGCCGTGGCGAAATTGGCGGCCATCCAGCCGAGGAGGCTGACATAGGCAACGATCAGGAATACAGCCTCTCGCCGGTCGATCCGCCGGTCGGTCTTCATGAACCAGATGACTCCCCATGACACGGCGACCATGACGAGCAGTGGCTCACCTGGCAGTCCTGACACCTTGTCGTATGGAGTCGAACCGTTGGCGAAGAACACCGCCGCCCCGACCAGGAGGCTGTTGAAGAGGTTGGAGCCCAGCAGGTTGCCGAGGATCAGGCCCGACTCGCCGCGACGGGCGGCGGCCAGCGCCGTGACGAGTTCGGGCAACGAAGTACCCAGCGCCACGAGGGCGAATCCCACGAAGCCCCCGGTCCAGCCCAGGTCGTCGGCAATCGAAGTCGCCGACCGGACCACCAGGTAGGCGAAGCCGACGGTCCCGACCAGTCCGACCCCTGTCCGGACCCACGGGCTCACTCCCTCAGTGGTATCGGGCGGCGGCACGCCACCGAACCGATCGCCGATCCAGAGGACGGCCCGCAGGGCGGCCAACGCCAGAACCAGCAGCACCACTCCCCACCAGGCCGACGGCTCCACGAGGAAGAGCAGGGCGGCGAAGACCGTGACCCCGAATGCGGAGAGCGCCGCCTGGCGCTTGATCCCCAGCTCGATGTGAACGAATTTGAAGACCAGCGCCGGGATGGCCAGAACCAGCGTCAGGTTGGCGACGTTCGAACCGACGATGTTGCCCATGGCCAACGCCGTGCCCTCGGCCCCTTCGGTCATCGCCGCCATGGTCGAGACGACCAACTCGGGGGCGCTCGTGCCGAAGCCGATGATGAGGGCGCCGGTCACCACCGTCGAGACGCGCAATCGGGCGGCCACCTGCGCCGCCCCGACCACGAAGCGGTCGGCGGCGACCGTCAGACCGGCCATGCCGAGAGCAAGGAGCAGGAAGTTCAAGAGCACGACCCGACGCTACCGGCCGCCGGCCGGCACCTCAGAAGCCCTGTTCGGTGAGGTTCTCGAGCCCCTCGACCTCGATGAGCACCTCGCGGGCCTTGGAGCCGGTGGAGGGGCCGACCACGCCGGCCTCCTCGAGCAGGTCCATGAGCCGGCCCGCCCGGGCGAAACCGACCCGGAGCTTGCGCTGCAGCATCGACGTGGAGCCGAGCCCGCTCGACACGACCAGCCGGCGGGCCTCCTCGAGCAACTCGTCGTCATCGGGTGAGCCACCGGCCGGCCGCTGATACTCGGCGGTGATGTCGACGCTCCCGGGCGCCACCGACCTGCCGTCACCCTCACCCACGAAGCCGCCGGCGGCGGTGCTGTCCACCATCGGGGTCTCGTAGGTGACCTCTTCGCCCTGCTCGCCGGCGGCGCCCACGGCCTTGGCCTGCTTGCACCAGGCCTGCACGATCTGGCGGACCTCGTCCTCGCCCACCCAGGCACCCTGGATGCGCTGGGCGACGCTGGAACTGGGGCCGAGTAGGAGCATGTCGCCCTTACCGACCAAGCGCTCGGCACCCTGCTGGTCGAGGATGACCCGGCTATCGGCGAGGCTCGACACGGCGAAGGCCAGTCGTGCCGGAATGTTGGCCTTGATGAGACCGGTGATGACGTCGACCGACGGGCGCTGGGTGGCGACGACCAGGTGAATGCCGACGGCCCGCGCCATCTGGGCCAGCCGACAGATCGAGGTCTCGACATCGCGGGCCGCCACCATCATCAGGTCGGAGAGTTCGTCGACGACCACCAGGATGAACGGCAGGCGCAGGTAGCGGGAGGGCTCGCCGTCGTCGTCGGTGAGGCCGAGCGGTGCCTCGAGGTCGCCGCGGTCGAAGGCGGCGTTGTAGCCGGTGATATCGCGGAAGCCGCACTCCGACAGCACGTCGTAGCGGCGCTCCATCTCCTTGACCGCCCAGTGCAGGGCATTGGCCGCCTTCTTGGGATCGGTGACCGGCGCCGTGAGCAGGTGGGGCACGCCCTCGTACTGCCCCATCTCGACCCGCTTCGGATCGATCAGGATCAACCGCACCTGATCCGGGGTGGAACGGACGAGGATCGACGTGACGAGGGCGTTGATACACGAGGACTTTCCTGCACCGGTGGCACCGGCGATGAGGATGTGCGGCATCGTCGCCAGGTTGAGCATCACCGGTCGGCCGTTGATGTCCCGACCGATGGCCACCTCGAGCGGGTGGGTGGCCTTGGCCGCCTCGGTCGACGCCAGGATGTCGCCGAGGACGACGATCTCGCGTTCCTCGTTGGGAACCTCGATGCCGATGGCCCGCTGGCCGGGGATGGGGGCGAGGATCCGCACGTCCGCTGCCGCCAACTCGTAGGCGATGTCCTTGGCGAGGTTGGTGATGCGTGAGACCTTGACGCCCTCGGCGACCTGGAGGGCATAGCGGGTGACGGTGGGGCCGACGGTCATGTCGACGAGGCGGGTCTCGACGCCGTGTGCCAACAGCGCCTCGACCAGGCGGGCACCGCGCTCCTCGACTGCCTTGGCGTCGACGTCGTGGGTCGCCCTGCGGGCCAGGCCCCTGGTGGTCGGAAGCTTCCATGGGGAACCGGCCGTTGCCGGGCCCAGTTCGATCGTGAGTTGCTCGCCCGTCTGTTCGGTGCCGACCGGGGCCGTCCGCTTCTTCCTGCGGCGCTTCGGGTCCGTCGCCTCTTCGGCGGCCGCCCCGGTGGACGTCGACTCTGGTTCAGTGGCGGGCTCCGGAACGGGCGGCGCCGTCTCGGGAACGCGCAGCACCGGTGCATCGGGGTCGCCCGGTGGGGTCAGGAGGCTCCTGAAGGCGTCGCCGACTGCCCGGCCGACCGGTCGGAGGCCCTTCACCGTGCCGACAGCCGCCTGGCGTGCGGTGGTACGGGTGACGACCGCCAGCCCCACGAGCACGATGCCGACGAGGATCAGAACCGCACCCCACCTGGCCACGGCAGCGTCGAGTCCCCCACCGACGCCGAGGCCGATGAGGCCACCGGCACCTCCCAGGGCATCGGCACCGTCGTCGATGCCGGGTGTGTCCCGACCGAGGTGGAACAGTCCTGTGAGACCGGCAAGGCAGAGCACGCCACCCACTGGCATCCGCTTGGTGATCTCACCGAACTCGTAGCGCTCGCGGAACATGGCGAAGCCGAGCAGCACCATCGCCACGGGAAGCACCAGCTTGGTGAGGCCGACCGACCAGCTGGCGGCATCGTCCACCACCCGGCCGACCACGCCGGCCCGGTCGAAATAGATGGAGAGGCCGGCCAGGAGTCCACCCAGGACCAGGCAGAGGCCAAGCAACTCGCTGCCCCGGTCGGCAAACGCCGCCCGCAGCATGCGCCGGGTGAGGGGATCACCTTCGGGTCGGGCCGATGACGGGCCGGACCCGGAGCCCTTGTGGGGCTTGGCACCCGTCTTCGGGCGCGCTGACTTAGTGCTCATGGCCCCCTCAACGTACCACCGGGGTGTGACCGGATTGGGGTGCCCCTGACCGCATCGCGGCAGGTCAGCCAGCCTTTCCGATTCCCCACGGACCCTCGTCGGGCCTCAGCGCACCTCGACCACCGGAACGAGCGAGGGTCGACGGCCGGTTCGGGACGACACCAGCTTCCCTGTGGCCCGGCGTGCACGACGGGCCAGTTCGGCGGGATCGCGCTCTCCGTCGTCGAGGGCCGCTTCGACAACATCACGGACGGCGGTCTCCACCTCGGCGTGCCACTTCCCCCGCTCGTCGGCGTCCACCCAGCCGCGGCTCTCGATGAACGGCGGCTCGGCGAGACGGCCCCGCTTGCCATCGACGACTACCCGCACCAGGACGAACCCCTCGCCGGACAGGGCGCGCCGCTCGTCGACCAGGTCCTCGCCCAACGTCCTACCGCGTTCATCGACCATCACGTACTCGTCGGAGACCCTGCCGACCGGCTCGAGGCCGTGGTCCGTGAGCCGGATCTGGTCGCCATCGGTGCATCGCACGACCCGGTCGGTCGCCATCCCCCGCTCCAACGCCAGCCCGTGGTGGGCAACGAGGTGGGCGTACTCGCCATGAACCGGGATGAACAGTTCCGGATCGGCTGACTCGTGCAACTCGCGCAACTCCTCGCGCTTGCCGTGCCCAGTGGTGTGGACCCCGAGTTGGCCGCTGTGGACCAGCCGTGCGCCCCGCCGGGCCAAGGCGTTGTGGAGGCGGGAGATCGCCGCCTCGTTGCCGGGGATCGGATGCGACGAGAACACGATGGTGTCGTCCTCGCCGATGGTCAGGTGCCGGTGACTCCCCTGGGCCATCTTCGCCAGCGCCGCCCTCGGCTCACCCTGGGAGCCGGTGCATACCACGCAGGTCCGCTCGGGATCCAGATCGTCGATGTCGTCGGCGGTGGCGATCATCCTGTCGGACACCCGCAGCAGGCCGAGCTCACGGGCCAGGGTGACGTTGCGAACCATCGAGGGACCGAGCACGACGAGGGTGCGGTGCGTGGCGGCCGCTGCGTCGGCGATCTGCTGGATGCGGTGGATGTGGCTGGAGAAGGCGCCGATGACCAGCCGTCGCCCCTCGTTGTCGTCGAACACGCCCCGGAGCACGGGCCCGATCGAGGAC
>Ga0257107_1000827_pt1 | contig 11798 bp, 17 predicted proteins | sample LP_taG_2_FD_190178 | JGI IMG/M metagenome (GOLD analysis project Ga0257107, IMG submission 190178) | Marine microbial communities from Northeast Subartic Pacific Ocean, Canada - LP_J_2011_P26_500m | ecosystem: Environmental > Aquatic > Marine > Oceanic | place: Canada: Northeast Subartic Pacific...
TAGTTATAAGCTCACATAATGCGAACAATATTTGGATAAGACAATTTAAAGCAGACCACAACTCGGAGGAATTTTACAAAAATGTTATCAGATGGTACGTTACAGAATACGGAGGACTTCCTAGCGAGGTTGGACCCGGAAATAAAATTAAACTTATTTACGTTTAAATGGGGAGATAAGTATGGACATGATTATGTTAATCGTCTTTATCATAGTCTTAAACAGCATTGTAGTGTCCCTTTTACTTTTACCTGTATTACTGATAATCCGGAGGGTATTCAAAGAGAAATTGGACTTTTAGATTATAATCAAATAGGTCCTGATTCATGGCGTGTTTATCCGCAAAACCAAATATTTACTAGAGAGAAACTCTGTTTATTTGATTTAGATATCCCTGGAACAAAAGGTTGGATTGATTTGGATGTATTAATCCATGGTGATATAACTGAAATGGTAAGTAGAGACTTTGAGAAACCAACCTTTATTCTTAACCATTGGAACATGGGCAATAAAAATTCTTTTAAATGGTTTGGTAAAGGGTCAGATTGTCATGTTAATTCAAGCTTTGTATTCTGGCAGGATGCACAATGGTTGTTTGATTATACTGATGTGAATCAACAAAAACTATTTTTCACTTATAAATCCTTAGATAAATACTTATATTACCAGCATTGGAGAACAGATAGGTTAGCATTTTGGGAAGAAGGTTTAGTAGATAACTTTAATTTTAGTGACCCACCTCATATAGAAAGAGAGGATGTGAAGATTACTCTATTTAATACCTCACATATTATTATACAAGGCATGGATATAGAAGCATATGAATTAGATGAAACCAAAGGTATGTGGCCTTATGAATATTGGACGAATTATGAGACCAATTGATAAATGGATTGTACAACATGTGCAGATGTCAGATGCTGAAACAGTAGCTTTAGTAGGACCATCCGACCACAGAAATGTATATAAAGAATTAGTAGATATGGAATGGTTGTCAGTAAATATGTATGACTATGACCCACAAAGGGCGTGTAATGATATAGTTACTGCTGATGTTGTATTTGATATTGAATTAAAAGAAGACCTTATTATAAACTTTGCTTGTGAAAAGATGTGGCCATTAGGTAACATATATAAAGGAAGAGAGTTTATATTGGTAGGAGATAATGAACATCATAATGGTGATTGCAATCCTATTAATAATAATAAGGATTTGATTAAACAAAATGAATTAACAGAGGTTTGGTCATTTAATCAAATAAAAAGATGGGGTAACACAAAACATTTTATGGTGTACGGATGCAATTAATTGAAAGGGACAATGAGATATTTTTTAATATGCTCAAATGGTTTAATAAACATGCTCCAGATAAAATGGATAGATTTATTGAGAGTATATCTGCCAATCAAGTGGAAGGTAAGAAATGGCTAGTAGAAGAATTAGATAAAGTTCAAATACCAAGAGATGAAGAGGGTAAATTTAAAATTGAAATAGTAGGTGGTTGGTTTGGTTTTCCCCTTGTTGATTTATTAACACTTAAATATGGAGACCAAATTAGAGGAATAGATTACTTTGATGTTGACCCATTTGCTGCTAGAATATTTGGTGTGTATTTAAGTATGTGGGATATAGATATCCAAGAGGTTAGAATATTTACTAAAGGGAATTCACCAACTATAGAGGGAGACTATTTTAAATATAAAAATAAACGTAGAGCTCATTTAATAATTAATACCTCATGTGAGCATATGCAAGATATGAAAAATGAAAAGTATAAGTACTTTGAACCTGAAAGAACCTTATTAGTATTACAAAGTAATAACAAAACAGATGAGGAAGACCATATCAATTGTGTAGAAAGTGAAGAAGAATTAGCTAAAAAGAATGGTATTAGAATGTTAGGTGGTGGCTGGAAAACCATGAAGTGTAAAGTAGAAGAACAAGAAAAGGCTAAAAAAGAAGCAGGGACTGCAGATAAATTTGAACACATATCAAAACGATTAATAATAGATGGTGATTATTCATATTATAATAGATATATGGCATTAGGAAGATGGGAATGAACTGGGAACTATTAGGCTGGGCAACACTATGGGGTTTCTTATGGTGTCAAGTAGTAACTCATTATGGAGTTAGTGTAGGACTACATAGGTACTTTGCTCATAACCAATTTAAAACAAGCTTATTTCATGAGGTTGGCTTCATAATAATGATTATGATTGCTTGTGTTAGGACACCTATTGGTTGGGTGTCCAGTCATAGGATGCACCATGCAGATACTGAAGGACCATTGGACCCTCACAATTATAAGGAGATAGGATATTGGAAAGTAGCTACTACCACTTGGGATATCCACCATGTTCCAGTTAAATTTGCTAGAGACTTATATGATAACCCAAGACTTGTCTGGGCTCATAACCATTGGAAAGAATTTCTATTATATTATTGGTGTGCTTGTTTATTATTTGGTGGTTTTTATTTTTGGTGGGCAGCAGCATTTATGCCTTATATATTTGCTAAGGTAGGGTTTGGTATGTTAAATATATTTGGGCATTGGAATGGACCAACCGATGGGGTTTGGATGAATTGGATTCTTGGTGGTGATGGTTACCACAAAGTACATCATGAACATCCAAGAAAATTAATACTAGGGAAGTATGATTTAGGAGGCCGACTGGCAAAAAGATATTGGTCCAAAAGATAACACCAAATGATTATCTGAGGAGACGAATGAAACATAAAGCAAGCTTAAGAAATAATCCTTGGGTAGATGTACCAATGACAGCTGATGTTTGGCATTTGCTTAAAGAGATACGTGTATCTGATACATATTATAGACGTGGTGATGGTCAAGCCACCCAAGATTTAGATTGGGTTGAGGCTCAACATAGGAATTGGGTCAAAGATATAATTGACTTATCTGAATTTCCTTATTGTTATTTTACTAATGGCACAACAGATTCCATACACCATTGGTTAATGACTGAGGATAGAGAGTGGCAGCACTTTCAAGGTGAGTATGAATATCCTGGGTTAATTCGTAAAGGCTCAGAAGTGTGCACAGGATACATGGAGTATAAAATGGACCCTGATAAAATACTTTATGTATCTCTTCCATCTGCCTCTGACGGCAACTTTGCTAATATTAATTATCATCACAGTCAATATAAAGGAACGCAAGTTAATTGCCCAGTCATATTAGATTGTACATACATAAGCAGTACAAGTATTAAAAGAATGAATCTACCGAAATTAACTGAACAAGTGTTCTTTAGTTTTTCTAAAGGCTTTGGCCTTGTTGGTCAAAGGCTTGGTTTAGTATATACTAAGGAACCGCATAAGTCTTTGCACACATTAAAACAATTTGAAAATTGGAACTATGGTGGTCCTAAGATAATGGAATTAATAATGAGTAATTATAAAGTAGATGATATGTGGAAAACTCATAGAGCTTGGCAACTTGAGATGTGTAAAGAGTATTCACTTATACCATCAGATTGTTTTTTCCTAGCTACCTCAGGTGACCCATATTATAAAAGGAGAAGAAGGATGAAGCATAATCCAGCCGCAAGGTTGTGCTTAACTCCTTTAATTGAGTGGTGAGCATGCACGTACCAACATACTTAGGCCATAAATTATCTGAACTTGACCCAGAAGTAATGGCTACAATGACAGCTGAGTTTGGGGTGGTTGTCATAAGAAATTCAAATGCAACCCCTGAAGAATATGCTGAATGGTCTCTTGGTTTAGGTTACCACTTAAGTCCAGAGATATGGTGTACAGATAAAGAGCATTCAAGTTTATTTTGGACAGTTACTAATGAAATGATGGATGAAAGGAACCAAGGATTGTTTGGTGATTATGAATTAGATTGGCATACCAATATGACACCGGTTCCTGACGCAGAAGAGGTGATAGGATTATATGCTAAGACAATATCATATCCTACTGAAACTTGGTTTGCTTGGTCTCCCCCGTACTTTGCCCAATTATCTGATGAAGAAAAGAAAAGATTAAGAAGTTTAACAATTGTTAATGACCCATCAAGAACATTAGGTGTTATTCAAAAGGCTTGGCAACCTGCATTTAAAAAGATATATGGACAGGAAGTACTTGATGAGATTGTTAAAAATAGAATGTCTAGGGAAGTAAGTGATGCTATTAATATGGAACCAGAGAATAAAGAAAAGTTTTGGAAATCTAGAGGAATAACTGAAAGACATAAGCTTGTACCTGACCACCCATTAGGACATGAGGGTTTATTCTTTTCTCCTTATGAAGTACATGGATTTAGACGTGATAGTGAAGATTACTATGGGTCAGAATCATTATACTGGAAATTATATAATGACTATGTATGTAATGACAAATACATATATAAACATAAATGGCAAGAAGGAGATATATGTTTATTTGATAATATCCTTGGCATCCATAGGAGACCTGATATAAGGAAAGATAGGCCTAGAACATTATTAAGAACTGCCACATGGTATAAATCTAACTTGCGTAAACACCATAACCATGTTGTATAAATAATAATATGAAAAGAACTAAATATAAATTACCAACACACGGCGAATTAAAGCATATCAATATAGACCTTGATAAACTTCAAGCTGCAACAGATAAACTTGCATCTGAATATGTTGATGTTAAAACCGCTAATAAAATGTTATGTGATAACCACATGGCTTTGTCAAAGTCTGTATATGATAACTTTAAACAGATTAATTTGACTGAACTCAATGGAGAAGAACTGCCATATACTGATAGTATAAAAGAACGTCTCCGTAGGAATGAGGAAAAACTATATAATAAACCAAACGATAAACTTATAGGTAGCTACTTTGAAGAGATAGTTGACCAATTTAAATGTGATAAAATGAGAGTTAGAATCACCAAGCTTGATGGACATACCGATGTTCCAATGCATATTGACTATGACCCAACCTATGCAACAAGGGTAGTCATTCCTGTATATACAAATAATAAAGTCAAGAATATATTTAAAGTTAAAGGTAAGTTAGTACAAACACATTTAGAAGCAGGCAAAGCATATTTCTTTAATACTGGTTTTGCTCATGGAGTATTCAATGAGGGTGATGAACCTAGGATAGCTTTTATGTTTAGTTTGGACGGACAAGATGATATCTCAAATATTAAGTTATGAATCTAGACATTAAGCATTATATCCATAAAGAAAAATGGATGAGTGACAATCTTTGTGACGAATTAGTAGAAGTACTCGATGATGAAAACACTTGGCTACCATTTCCTAAAGATGTGGTTGGTGCTTATCCAGGTGAGGAAAGACCACAAGATGGTATTGTTGGGTCATCATTAAGTATTGATTGGGAACAATTTATTGGAGACCCAAATATTCCTGAACAAGACAGAAATTATGGGTTAGCTCATTTAAAAAATCAAATAGTATTAGATAAAGTTCGAGCTAGTATGAGAAAAGGATTAGACCATTATGTTCATAAACATTTAAAAGATATAGAATGGTATGATTATTATAGAGATTTTACTGACCCTAAATTTATGAAATATCAACCAACCCATGATATGCAACTCCATTGCGACCATGTAGGTAATGCTGTTGGTGGAAAAGGAATCCCAACTGTTTCAATGGTAGGTTGTTTAAATAATGATTATAAAGGTGGCTATTTAAGATTTTTTGAACATGCTGGTCCAGCTGGTTCAGACTATTGGTTAAATAAAGGAGATATAATATATTTTCCTAGTAATTTTTTATATCCTCATAGAGTAACAGCAGTTACTGAAGGTTTAAGGTATTCTTTTGTGAGTTGGGTATGGTAAATATATTAGATTATACTGATGACGAAATTAGAGACTTGGCATTAAAGGTTGTCAACAATAATTGTGTAGTACTACATGAACAAAATCTAACAAAAGCGCAGCACATTGAAGCATGTAAACGATTTGGTAAAATGGACCGTAATGAATACAGTTTTAATCCAGTAGATGCAAGAGAGATTAGTATAGTATCTGGCCAGAGAAATGAGGAAGGTTATCGCATTGGTATGTTTGGTGAAGATGAATTAGAGTGGCATCAAAATGGGTCGGCACGGCACGAGTTTGAGGATATAATAGTATCTTTATATTGTGTAGAGGAATGCATAGACACAGTACTTTCTATATGCAGTCAAGTAGATTGCTTTGCTGAATTACCTACTGAAATCCAAGAAAAATATAGAGGAATAGATATTCATCTTGACTTTGTAATGGATGCTATATACAACATATCTGAGAATGATATGCCTGGTATTGGCCATGAACCAGTAGCAGAAGTTAAAACAGGTACAACGGGTCCAGGGCCCTACAGTTATCAAGAGAGCGTTGACCGTATGCCACTTATAGGTGTGCATCCTATTGACGGTAGAGAATATTTATATTTTGCTCTACCATTTATGGTTGGTGCTAGTCATAGGTCCACTGGTATCATGATGACTGATGAAGAGTTTAAAGATTTTTATGATGAGATGTGGGGATACTTATTTAAATCCAAATATATGGTTCATCATGTATTTAGAAAAGGCGACTTATTAATTATGGACCAACTACATACGATTCATAGACGGTCACCAATACATAAAAAAGAAAGACAATTATGGAGAACAGCATTTGACTACACAAATATCAAATTCTAATAAAAAATTATTAGATTTTTCAGATGATGAACTATTAGAAGTTGCAAAAGAAATCCAGACTGGAAAGCCTGTTTTCTTTTATGAACAATTTTTTACTCAAGCAGATTACGTTAAAGTGATGAAAAGGTTTGGTGAACCTGAAACACCAAAGCTATGGATGAATCCTAAAGAACATCCAGAGATATTTGTAGTCACTGGAAAAAAATATGAAGATGGTAGTAAGGTTGGAATGTTCGGTGAGAAAGAATTAGGTTGGCATAGTAATGGTAACTCAAGAAGAGATATTAAAAAAATATTAATAGGATTATATTGTGAACACCCATGTGAAGATACTGCCTTGTCAATAGTTAATACAAGAGATGTATGGAAAGATTTTTCACAAGAAGATAAAGATTATTATAGTAATATTACTTGTTATTTTAAATATAAAAATAATACTATGATGGAATTAAAAGAGGGTGACCCAGAATTAGAGGTTATGGATAGTCATGTTGGTCAAATTAGACCATTAGTTGATAAGCATCCACATACCGATGAGGAGTATATTTATTTCTCATATCATTTTATTAGGAAGGTATGGTATACAGCACCAGGTGGAAAGAGACAAGCAGTAAATAGAGATGAATTTGTTGATAAGTTATATAAAAAAATAATGAGGTCAAAATATATGGACCACCATATATTTAAAAGGGGTGACCTAATACTAATGGACCAGTTTGCTTCACTACATAGACGGACAGCAATTAATGATGTTAATCGAGAACTATGGAGAATAGCATCTGATTATAGTATTATTATGCCTCATAAATTTTATGATATATCTGATGAACTTCGAGCTGAGCTAGATAAAAACCTAGCCGAGGAAAAATCAGAAAAAAATTGGCATGGCTCTTATTAAAGAAAAAATAATAGCTGTATCTTTTAGCTACGCACCAAACTCTATGAACCTTAGAGGTCTTAAGTTAATGAACCATTGGTTAGATTTTGATAGTATATATGGTATGTTAGATTTTAATATGCCTATATGTAATGTAAATAAATCTGATGGAATTGTTCCCCAATCAATACATGATTTTGATAAGGTCTTAAGAGATGCTGATAAAATTATATTTGCTATACCAGAAGCCACTGGTCATTATAATAGTGGATTCAAAAATGCTATGGATTGGTTAATATGTTTATCTAAAATGAATAGTGATTTGGCAGTGGATAGTGCGATGTTTAATAAACCAGTATATGTTATAACGTTCACACCAGTTAAACCATTTCATGCGCGCGTGGCCAAGGCTGCCGATTCCCCTGGTGGTAGACATTTTGATTCAACTTTTCATTTATTAAGTGACAAAATGGGTGCTATGGTCCATAAAGAAAAACACATGTTTGTTAAACAAGATGGTTGGACTGATTGTATACCTGGGAATTATGAATGGGTTAAAGAAGAATGTGATATAATTATATTACCGTGGGAATGTGAAAAGGCACCACCATCTTATACTATGAAGGATAGGCCAATGACTTGGTTAAAACAATATGAAAAATGGGATAAGGCATGGACAGCACCGAGCCAATGGCGGTGAGGCATGGAAGGAATAGCTGAATACATTAAAGTAGAATATGATAAAGATTATTATATAAAAAAACATAATGAAGTACGTTTAGGCATCGGTCGTGATTATATTGAGTGTGGAACAGAATCTCATATTCTTAAAATGGAACCTGATTATTATAGACAATGGGAGCATATACTAAATATAATGAGTGAAGTTCATATAGGTATGTGTGAACATGGTACTGGTTTTAATTTTAATCCTACTCTTAAATCAGGTGTTCCACCCCATATTGATTTTGATGAGAGGGAAGGCAATCAATTTAATTTACTATTACCAATGTATGGTGTAGCAAAAATAGGAATATACGAAACAATCCCAGAACAATTAGAATTTAGACATGGTATGACCCATTGGAATATGTTACAAGATAAATATCCATCAAATAAGATAGGTGAAATACTTGTTGATAAACCAGTCTTATTAAACACTGCTTATTTGCATGATGTGAAAGTAGTTGAAGCACCTCGAGCAATATTTTGTGTTGCATGGCGAGGTATAAATATGTTATATAATGAGTTCAAAGAACATGTCGAAAATAAACTATCCTGATAAAAATAAATATGACTTTAAAGAACCGAATTACGTTAACGGCATACCGTTTCCTAGGCTACCTACAGACCTGGCTGAAGCTCCTGTTCCCTTAAAAGAAGAATACCTAATGAGGTCTATGGATTATTTAGATACTCCTGAAGCTTCACCTATCTTTGAAAAACAAGCAGATATAGTTATGGAAAGAGGTTATAAAGGTATACTTGATGTTGGTTGTAGACATGGTCCTATTAATGAGATATTAAATATTAGAGGTTATACTGATTATCAATACTTTGGCTTTGATACAAGTCCTCAACCAATTGAATATGCTAATGAAATGTGGGAAACCTTTGAGAATATAAAATATAAGGTTGCCTCTTGGTGGGATGAAATACCGGTTGACTTTGATGTTGATTGTATTATATGGTCTGGTGTTTTATTATATGAACCGGAAAAACACTTTATGATATTTAATGACTTACAAAAATACTATAATTGTAGGGGTGCTATAATACAAGAACCAATGATGTTACAAAGGGATGAGTGTTGGAGGGAAGGATTAAAACTTAATACTATTGAGGACCAACTTCATATGTATGATTGCTTTAAGGTAGACCATCATTTTATAGATGTACCAGTATTTAGTGGAAAGAGGATTATATTAGATGTTAGGCTCTAGACCAAAAGCAGAAATACTTCCTAGTGGTCATAGGGTGGTGCCTTATTACTATAAAGGAATAGTTAATTCAATGTTAGAGTATGATGATTGGCGGGCATGTGATGATGCCATGTTGCAACTTCAAGAAGAAAGAGATAATGATAGGTTAAGTGAGAACTATTGTTGGAAGGGATTACATCTTGACAAAATGTTCTTATATAATGTTGTATTCTATAAGGATACCTATGAACCAATATTTGTAAGTGGTTGCCAGTCAGTTGGAGAGAATAGTATTAGAGTATTCTCAAGGTATTATGCATTTGAAAAATATAGAACAGATGGAAAAAACTTATTGCAAAAGGTTGATGACTTTGGCGAACTTAAATATTCTTTACAGCATTGTAGAGAACATGACTTAATATTTTGGAGCAGGGATAAATCTAATAAGTTTTTTAAAAGATTAAAGAAGGGAAGACCTGATATATTTTCTGGTTGGACAGTGCATGAGGAGAAGATAGAGATTATATATCCAGACAATGAGCAATATATATTTTATAAAGGAAATCTAAATGAGATTTTATATAACAGGAATCCGTAGAGGCTTAGGCAAATACCTCCATGACAGATTGAATGTTGTTGATTCAATGGAAGAATGTGATGTGTTTATTAACTGTAAGCATGATGGATTTGACCAAGTTAAAATGTTATACGAAGCATATGACTGGGGTGTAAGCGCTATAAATATAAGTTCTAATTCTGGTGATGGTATTAAAAAATATGCTCATTCATATGCTATAGAGAAAGCTGCTTTGGATAAAGCTAATGAACAATTATTTTATTTAGGAATGGAAACTACTTGCCTTAGATTAGGTTGGATAGATACTGAAAGGGTAGCAGATATTGAGGAGAGTAAGATGTCTCTTAAGTCTGTCCTTGATACTATTGAATGGATACTACTACATCCCCATCGTGTTAAGGAAATAACAATAGTACCAGATGAGGATACTGATAATGAATCAATGAGAATATCTGATAAGTTATATGATTATACAGATATGTATGCTGCTAAATCCTTTAAACAACTACCAAATAAATATGATATTAATATGATATGTGAAGAGATTAAAAGCTTACCCGAAACAAAAGATGGTCAACTAATGCTGCAATCATTAGATGGTAAGGATTTCTATACTGGGATATTACAAATAGAAAAAATACCTAAAGGTATAGATGAAAGAGATTTTAATAAGCTTAATATCCCTGAAGATTCTGAATTAGCTAAATTTATTACTAATGAAGGATTAACAAGAACACGATTAATGATTATGCCACCTAAAGGATGTTATACATTTCACTTTGACCCTACTCCAAGGATACACTTAGTGGTTAAAACAAACCCTTGGGTGTTTATGACAGATGAAAAATGGAAATTATTTCATATACCAGATGATGGTCATCCATATTATGTTGATACTACTAAGCCTCATACTGCTATTAACTCAGCCTTAGAAGAGAGGATACACATAGTAGGAATTGCTCCATTAAAACCATATAAATAGATTTATGATTGAGAAAATATTAGCCGGTACGCTGGCACTATCTGTAGGCGGGTGTTCAATGCTTGGTGGTTTTAATGCGCTGGACCCTAAAAATTTAATAAAAACAGCAGCAACCACTGCTGTCACTTATGTAGTTGCGGGTCCATTACCAGCTGCGGCCAATGCTGCGACATCTATAGCAGTTGATTCAGTTCTACCTGATGACAAACCTGCAATAAGTGATATAGAAGCTGGGAATGAAGAACAATTGAGGGCATATATGTTTCAAAACTTAACACAAACAATACTATACGCGGTGATTGGATTTTTAATATTCACAAATGTTGTTGGCCCTTGGGCTGCACAACGTAGAGCGAAGAGAAAAGCCGAGCAATTAGCAGAAGAAAATCGTCGTAAAGAAAAGTATGACGCTATGAAAGCTGAGCTGAATGCAAGACGAAATAAAGAGTAAAAATTAAGGAGTAATATGAACCAGGCAACTAGTAGGAATATTAGTAAGGCGGTACAACTTAAACATGCGAAAGAAAAATTACATGAAATGAAACATAAAAAATCTCATAAGAAGATTAACCTCGTAAAGAGTTTAAAGAATCTTATGAAAAGAGAACAGAGGAAATAATCTGTGGAATTAAGCTGAATAAATAGTAACTAATTCTTCCTTACCTTTCACTTTAATCTTATCAATTTCCTTACACCGCATTCCCTCAGGTAGCTGGTCATGTGTATATGAGCTGTACAAAGTAGTACAATTGTCATAATTCC
>Ga0257107_1000828_pt1 | contig 11797 bp, 11 predicted proteins | sample LP_taG_2_FD_190178 | JGI IMG/M metagenome (GOLD analysis project Ga0257107, IMG submission 190178) | Marine microbial communities from Northeast Subartic Pacific Ocean, Canada - LP_J_2011_P26_500m | ecosystem: Environmental > Aquatic > Marine > Oceanic | place: Canada: Northeast Subartic Pacific...
ATCGTAATTATTGTGCCTGTGTTAAATTCAATTTTACAGTCAGGGATGCCTGATAATATTTCATGTATTGTGTTGTTTTTTCCAGAAATATGAATTTGAATTGTTTTCTCACGTCCAAATTTTTTCTTAAGTTCTTGTGGGGATGCAACTGTGATTATTTTCCCTTTATTCATAATCGCTATATTATCACACAGATATTCAGCCTCCGTCAAAACATGAGTTGTATAAAATATTGTTAAACCTGTTTCTTTTATCTTATTTTTTAGAAAATCTAGTAATTTCCGCCTAGCACTTGGATCTAATCCTACTGTTGGTTCATCCAGAAACAATAATTCCATATCATGCATGAATTCTCGGGCAACTTGAACTCGTCTTCTTTGTCCTATGGAAAGATCTTCCATGTTCTTTTTACGAATTTCCGTTAGTTCAAATGATTCTAAAAGTTGTTCTGTACGTTTTTTTCTAGTTTTTTTATCAACATCCCACATCATGCCATATTTTTCAAGTGATTTCTCAACTGACAGTGTTGGTTCGTAGCTTGGTTGTTGTAAAACCACACCAATTCTTTTTCTGATTTCTAAAGGACTTCTACGTGAATCAAGACCAAGTACTGAGAGTTTACCTTTTGTTGGTTGAATTAATGTAGTTAGAAGTTTAATAACAGTTGATTTTCCTGCACCGTTAGGACCTAAAAATCCAAAAACTTGTCCAGATTCAATATTCAAATCAATTCCATCAACTGCCATTAATGAATTATAATTTTTAAAAAGTGATTTAGTTTCAATGCATGACATGCTTTCAATTTTTTAATCCTACTAATGTAGGTAATGCCAACGAAAATTTTAGAAATTGTGGATAAACATAATTTTATTAGTAATCTTGTTTTCATATCAATAATTGTCTGAATTTGAAGATCTGTTATCTAAATTATTAGAAAATGCACCTGAATTATCACGTTCAGTGATTGAAGAAAGGATTAATGAAAAAAAAGAGAAGATTGGTTCTGGCTATCTAACAGATCAGGGGGCATTATTCCTAGTAGCATCAGATCTAGGTGTTTCACTACAGGAATCACAGAAAATAGAGATAGCATTAAAAGATCTCTTTATTGGTGCAAAAGAGGTCACTTTACAAAGTCGAGTGTTAAACCTCTCACCAGCAAAACAATTTATCAAGAAAGATGGAACTCCATTTTTTCTGAGAACAATGACTGTCTACGATTCTAACTCTAGAGTAAGTGTAAAGTTATGGGATGAAAAAGCAACTCTGCCAGAAATTGAAAATCTCAAACCTGGGGATCTTGTTAAAATTATCAAAGCGTATGTGAAATCAGATCTAACTGGTGCGCCAACAATTAACATAGGCTCTGGAGGAACAATTGAGCCAACAAAATCTACTAGTAATATTCCACTAATAGATTCAATTACGATTGATGTCAGCTTAGTAAAAGAGGATCAGAAAGATCTTGTAGTCACAGGAAACATTAGTGGAGTAATCAGCTTGTTAGAGTTTACTAATTCAAAAGGTCAGCCATCAACGGCATTAAAATTTAGAATGAAAGGAGCAAATGATAATCTAGTTAGTGTGGTATTGTGGGGTAAGAATGAATCTATTTTACCAAAAATGATCTTACCAAATGCAGAAATCAAACTGTATGGTGTTAGAACTAAAACAGGAAATCAAGGTCTAGAAATTCATGGAAATGATGCTACAGTTATAGAGGTTGAAGGTAAACAGGAGATTGAGCCAATTATTGTGCGTTTGTTATCTGTTGCCAAATCAGGTTCTGGTACAACAACTGCGTTAGGAATAGATAAATCAAAAAAACTGATTCAGATAACAGATGTGTCTGGAACTATTGAAGCATTTGATTCTAATAGCATTATAGAATGTATGCCATCTAAGATTTTTGGAAATATAATTAAAATTGATCAAGATTCTTTTGTTAGAAAGATTGATGATGATTCACTTCCAGGTATTTCTGAACTTAGAACAAAAATCTCTGAACTCAAGGAAGGAAATAGTTTCTGTATTGAAGCAATAATTCTAAAATCACCTGAAAGACGAGAGATACAAACTAAGAGTGGTGAGATGATTGTATTATCTGAAATGTTTGTTGAAGATGATAGTGCTCAGATTTGGGTTAAAGCATGGAGAAAACAGGCAGACTTGTTGAATAATTTTACATTGGGTGCGATTATTACAATTCTAGGAGTTAATGCAAAACCTGGTCTGGAAGGAAAACTTGAATTGATTCTAACACCATATTCAAAAATTATTAACAAAAACTAATCGTCCCAAAATCCTCTAGTAAGTGCGTATTGTTTCTCAGCAGTCATAATCTGCTTGTACAAATAATCTTCTTCATCGATCATGTTCCTGAGAACTCTTGCTGCAGTATCAGCACCTATTCCATATCCGGATAAAACAGTTAATGCCGTTTTTCCAAAATTTTCTAATAAGGAAGAAATTTTCCAAGCCCTCTTGTATTTATACACCTCCTCTTGAGAGAGTTTTTTCCCGTGATGATTCTTTTGAATGATTTTTTGTAATTCTAAATCTGAAAAATATGTGGCTGTAATCTGTCGACCATTACAATATTTACATCTAAGCGTATTTGGAATATCTTCAGGGGTTACAACTTTTTGCCAAATTCCACATCTAGCACAAATAAGTCTATGTTGAGTTTTGGCGAGTCGTTTTTTTACCAGATCTAAGATTGCTGGAGCAATATTTACAGGTGATGGAAAACTCTTAGTGGTATTATCTAAAATTGGTTCAGCAAGTGCTGAGAAATTTTCAGTATCTATCCATACAATGTTAATTTCTTTATTCCTGATTTTTTCTAAGATGGATTCTGTACCTAGCAGATCAAAATTATCGTGAAATAGTTCTCTAAGAGCTTCTTTTACTAATGGTTCACCTTCAAATCTCTTATAGATCCAGTTAGCCTCTTGTTTCGTAAATCTTGCTCCACGCTGAACAACATTAAATTGTTTTGCAACACACCAAGTTGCCCAATCTAAATTAATAGTGTTTTGCAATGCTATTGACATTATATCAAAGATGTCAATTTGGCTTGTTAATTCATCAATCAGATGCCTCTCTGAAATTCTTTTTGGAGACGATAGGCTAATACGATAAGCGTCTGATTTTGTTCTAACAATAGAACCAAGTGTAGATTCTAATAATGATCCCAGTAATTTTGCTATTGTTGAATTAATTTTTGTGCCGAAACAAGCATGTAGTACAATCTCCTCTTCAGTATGTTTCGATTCAACAACAATCGTTTTTTCATCTGGAATTATATCGAAATTTAACTCTGAAATTATATTGTTTGAAAATTTCACCAGACCGTTTTTTACTTTTGTTCTAAGTTGACCAACCTTATTTGCTGTTATGAAATCAACTGGTATATTTTTCCCCTCCCAATGTGGAACTTCGCTCTTTCCCGCAACTGGTTCAACATTTACCTTTAATAATTTCTTATCAATGTTGAGGATACTCCACTGTGAACCACGCAAAACAAAGATGTCCCCTTGATCAATACTGCCAACAAATACTGAATCAAGAGTGCCAAGCCATTTTTTACTAGTTATATCAACTACTCTATATTTTAAAATATCAGGGATGGTAGAAAGATTTTCGAAATGATATCTAAATGATCTTCCTTTAGAGTCCCAAAAAGACATGTGCTCTCTATCAATAGATATGAGATATTGTGAATCAAGTGCATCTAAAACATTCGAAAATTCTTCTATCGTTAAATTTCTAAATGGGTAAGCCTGTTTTATTATCTTAAATCCAGTATCTATAGATACATCACCTAATTGCTTTGTCATTCCAACTAAATGATGAGCAAGAACATCAAGTGGAAGATCATGAATTTTTTGTTCTTCAATTGAGGATTCCTTAATCCTTTGTATTATGGCATGTGTCTCAAATTCATCATCGGCATGATTTGTAATGATTAATCCCTTCGCATCTGAATCTCTATTGTGTTTGCTTCGACCAATTCTCTGCATAAATTTGGAGACTTGTCTTGGTGAACCATAATGAATAACTAAATCGATAGAACCAATATCCAAACCAAGTTCAAGTGATGAAGTGCATACTACAATACCTGGTGTGCCATCACGGAGAATGGTTTCAGTTTCTTCTCTTACCTGTCTGGAAAGCGAACCGTGATGCAAATCTATCCTCATATTGGTTCTTTCTTTTAATACTGAGGCAAGTGTTTCCGATTCGCCACGAGAGTTAGCGAATAAAAGTACTGGTGAGTGAATCTGCATTTCTTTAACATAGTCAATAATTCCATCAGCAACTTCATTGATGCCCCCATCGACAAATTTTACATCAACATCATATTTGCGGATTGATTTATCATGTATAATCTCACATTTTCTATTATTTCCAACAAGAAATTTACCCGCTTCAGAAACATTACCCACTGTTGCTGATAAACCAACTCGATGAATCTCTTTATTAGAATTAAATTGTAATCTTTCCAAACTGATCGACAGTTGAGATCCTCGTTCACTTGGTAAAAGTTCATGAAGCTCATCTATTACGACCCATTCCAATTCAGATAATGCAGAAAGATATTTTCCTTGAGATAGTAAAATTACTAGTGTTTCAGGAGTTGTGATTAATACGTCTGGGGGTGAATTGCTAATTTTTTTTCTATTTGTTGGTGTTGTGTCACCATGCCTGATCTTAATATCAAGACCTTCAACTTCACCGTAGGTAATAATTCGTCTAAAGACGTCTCGATTTAATGCACGTAGTGGTGTAATGTATAATGCTTTGATCTTATTCGGAATTTTGGTTTTTTTAATATGAAGGAATATAGGAATTACAGAACATTCTGTTTTACCAGATCCTGTAGGAGCTATAATCAAGGAATTTTTCTTTTCAAGAATTTTTGGTATAGCTTGTTGTTGTATTTCAGTAAGTTTGTTAAAACCTAATGAAGCAAACTTCTTAATTAATAATGCATTAATTGCTTGATTTTTTTTCTTGCCTAATTCTAGTTCGCTCATAAATCATTACGCCTGCAAGACCTAATCCGGTTAATACTACTGCGATAAGTGGAATTGAATCAAAAATATCTGCCATACTGTAAAGTAGAGTTTAGAGATTAAATAAATTAAGATGTTTCAACCAGTCCTGTTTTTTCAATTTTATAAAAAAATTGTGTTTTTGGTGAAGAGGGAGATGAAACAGTTCCTAGATAATGATCTTTTTGCTTTTCAAGTTTAATTTTTTGGTGAGTATAATTGCTTATTGAATAGTTCAACTTTTCATATTCAATATTATTAGCCTTCATTAGTTGATTTGTGATGACGACCGGAATTTTTTTGTCAATCGCTAACTCTGCCAATCCATGCATGTAGTTCATAAATTTTTGTTGCTGGAGGTTAAACTGTTCTTTTCTTGGATATTCAAATGAAAACAAATCTGTTACATTATCAATAATTAACAACAAAACATCATCAATTTTTTTGATTTTTTGTATTAATCCAATCTGCTCTGCAGTGTTTGTAACTCTTGCAAATTGTAATCGATTTAACAACGAATCATCCAAGTTTCTATTTTTTATAATTTCAAGAATTCTTTCTGGTCTAAAATCACCCGTAGTATCCACAAACAAAACATTTTTTCCGTCTTTAAGAGGATCTAATGAAATTTGTAAGGCCATTTGAGTTTTTCCTGTACCTCTAAAACCAAAAATATCAGTAATTGTTCCATGTTTAATTCCACCACCAAGTATTCGATCTAGCTTTTTTAATTCGGTTGTAATCATTAGAATTACTTAGTGGCATCAAAAAATAAGTGATCACTATATTTTTCAAGCAAGACTTTATATTCTCAAAAAAGTCGATTCAACTCAAGTGTAAAATTATTGTCACAAACAACAGCAGCTAAACGACCATTAACAACTTTGCAAAAGAGTGTCAAAAAAACAGTAATTGTTAGATTAAAAAATGAGGTAGAGTATAAAGGAAAAATGAAAAATGTTGATTCCTACATGAATTTGATCATGTCTGAGGCAGAAGAGCTTAAAGACGGAAAAATAGTAGGAAAATTTGGAAGAGTTATTCTAAGAGGAAACAACGTCCTTTTCATAAAATTAGAAGACGAAATCTAATTTTTTGATTAGTTATGGCAAAGAATTATCTTTTTACTTCTGAATCAGTAACAGAAGGTCATCCTGACAAAGTTTGTGATAAAGTTTCTGATGCAATTTTAGATGAATTTTTGAGGGGGGATGCTGACTCCAGAGTTGCGGTTGAAACTATGACAACAACTGGATTTGTTGGTGTTGCAGGAGAGGTTACATCAAAAGCAAGTTTCGATATTGAACATGTAATAAGAAAAACAATTGCTGAAATTGGATATAACGATCCTGATTTAAAATTTGATTCAGAATCATGTGAAGTTATGATAAAACTGGATAAACAAAGTCCGGATATCTCACAAGGTGTAACAGCTAATGATAGTAAAGAACAAGGTGCTGGTGATCAAGGCTTGATGTTTGGATATGCAACAAATGAGACGGAGGAACTAATGCCATTACCTATACTATTAGCCCATAAATTAACAAAAAGACTTGCTGATGTAAGAAAAGATGGTAAATTAACATGGGTTAGACCAGATGGTAAATCACAAGTTTCAGTTAGATATGAAAATGATAAACCAAAACAATTGGAAGCAATTGTCATTTCCACCCAACATTCTCCTGAAATTTCGAATGACAAAATAACTCAACAGATAACTGAGCATGTAATAAAACCAGTTTGTGGTGAACTTTGGAACAACAATATCAAAATACATGTTAATCCAACTGGAAAGTTTGAGATTGGTGGACCTCATGGTGATGCAGGGTTAACTGGAAGAAAGATAATTGTGGATACTTATGGTGGAATGGGTAGACATGGTGGTGGAGCATTTTCAGGAAAGGATCCATCAAAAGTAGATAGATCTGCCTGTTACATGTGTAGATATGTTGCAAAGAATATTGTTGCAGCAGGATTAGCTGATAGATGTGAAGTACAGGTTGCATATGCAATAGGTATGGCAAAACCAATTTCATTGATGGTGAGTACATTTGGTACAAACAAAATTTCTGAGAATGAGATTGAAGATTTGGTCAATAAACATTTTGATATGCGACCTGCAGAAATTGTTAGACAACTTGACTTGAAAAAACCAATCTATCAAAAAACAGCAGCATATGGTCATTTTGGAAGAAACGATCCTGAATTTAAATGGGAAATAACAGATAAGGCTGTTATATTAAGAGAAGAAGCAAAAATTTAGGTTTTTTCTACTCTTGTAAATTTAATACCTGATAGTTTTCTTAATTTGTTATAATTTCCCTGGAAATTTCCCAATAAGATATTCAGATCTTCAACTCCGTATGGAAATTGTTTATTATTAAGTGCATGAAGATATGCCTGCTTTGCAGAAATTTTTTCGATATCAACGTTGAATTTTGAAGAAATGTTTTTTACAAATCTAGTAAACATGATTTTTTCTGGTCCTACAAGATCAATGATTTTCTTTGAAAAATTTCTTGATTTTAATGCAATAAGAATAACTTCACAAACATCATGAATAGAAATGGGTTGTATAACATATTTCCCAGAACCTGGAATTAAAATTTTCTTTTTTCTAAGTTGTCTTCTAATATTCTTAGTAAGATAATCATCTTTTCCTATGATGTAAGAAGGTCTGAATATAGTATAATCTAATCCTGAATTAATAATTATTTGTTCAGCTTTGAATTTTGATATGAAGTACTTAGAAGTCGAGTTCTTTGAAACTCCAAGACCACTAAAATAAATAATTTTTTTAATTTTAGATTTTTTACTAATGTCGACAATTTTTTTAGTTAGTTCAATATTTACTTCATGAAAGCTTTTTTCAACTGTTTCAACACCCACACCAACTAAATGAACCATAGAAAAACATCTTGGAAGTGATAATGATTTTTTTCTTTGTAGTGCTGTTCTGGTAATCGATATGTATTTTGTTTTATTCTGATCAAAGTGTTTTGTTAAATTTTTACCAACAAATCCAGTTGCGCCTGAAATTGCAATTGTATTTTTCATAGGTTTTTCCATACATGGATACTAAAACATTTAATTTTAAACATATCCAGATACGAACAGATGACAACAAGAATTGATGTAAAACCAAGAAAAACTATTGGAGGGTGTAGAGAGATTCTAGGTGTTGATAGTAATTCAACACCAAAAGAGATCAAACAAGCATATAGAAAATTATCATTAAAATATCATCCTGATAGGAATCAGAAGTTAAGTGATGGTAGAAGATTTAAAGAGATTTCTGAAGCATATCAATTTCTAAAATCAGATAGGAAAAAAATATTCAAAAAGAGAGAAAGATCTGCAGAACAGGCACATTCTGATTTCTGGAAATATCAGGGAGAAAAGATGGAAGATGATATGAAATTTAATTTTGAAAGTTTTGGTAGTAAACGTGAATTTGGTGGAGATTTTAACGAGGAGACGCACAACAGGGAAAAACCAATTTCTCAAAAATCAACACATTTCATTCTTTATGGGGGACTGGCGGTGGTAGCAATATGGATTATAGTCTTTGAGATCATACAGCCCTAACAAAAGTTATTACATTAAAGAGAAAAATTGCAACGTGGATCTATCAGATAAATCAAACAAAAAACTTCGTACGGGTTTTACCACTGGAACATGTGCCACTGCATCATCAAAGGCTGCACTACTAGCAATCATTGAACAAAATAGTGTTAATGATGTGGATGTACTTTTACCAAAACGAGATAGAATTGAAATCAAAATTAACAGTTGTGAGTTTTCAAAAAGCCATGCTAAATGTTCAGTGATAAAAGATGGCGGAGACGATCCTGATGTTACACATGGTGCTGAAATTTTTGTTGATCTTTCATTAACAGATGATATTGGTTCTGTTGAGATAGATGGTGGTGAGGGGGTTGGTAGGGTAACTAAACCGGGATTAGGTTTGGAAATTGGTGGTGCTGCAATAAACCCAACTCCAAAAAAAATGATTTTAGAAAATGTTCAAGAAGTTGGTGAACAGATATTGAAACAAAATGGAATAAAGATAGTTATCTCAGTTCCTAAAGGAAAAGAACTTGCTGTAAAAACTGATAATCCACGTTTAGGAATTATGGATGGAATATCAATTCTTGGTACTAGTGGAATAGTTATTCCTTATTCAACTGCATCATTTGCGGCGGCAATAAGACAACAAATTGATGTTGTACGATCAATGAATGATGATGTTGTTTTCTTAACAACTGGTGGGCGAAGTGAAGATTTTGCAAGAAAAATTATTGAATTACCAGATCATTCATTTATTCAAATGGGCGATTTTTCTGGATATGCAATTAAGCAATGTGCAAAAAAAGAACTAAAAAAAGCATATGTTGCAGGATTTATTGGGAAACTAGCAAAGATGGCTGCTGGTGTAAAACAAACTCATGTGAAGGGATCCAAGGTCAATATGAAATTTCTTTCAGAAATTGCAAAAAGATGTAATGCCAATGATAAGACTATTGAAAAAATTAAAAATGCAAATACAGCAAGGAATGTACAGGAAATTATCATGGAGGATGAGGTAGATGGATTTTTTGATGAAATTTCAAAAGAGGCATGCCTACAGATGAGAAACCATTCTGAAGGGAAAATACCTGTAGAAGTTATTCTCTTTGATTTTGATGGCACTATATTATCCAAATATGAGCAAACGTAAGGAATTTAATTAAACTAGACAAATTTTTCATATGGAAAGAATCTCTGTGCTTGCCATAACAAAAAATGGTATTAAAATGGGTTTATCATTAAAGAACTTATTTCCAGACTGGCAGATCTTTGCCCCATCAAAATTTTCTGATAAGAATGAGATGATTAATTGGTATGACGATTCAACTTCGATAAAGATTGTAGATTTGTTCCAATCAAACGATGCATTGATTTGTCTATTCTCACTTGGTGCGGTGATTAGATTACTTGCACCTCATATCAAGGATAAAAAAACAGATCCAGCTGTAATTGTAATTGATGACAAAGCACAATTTGTAATCAGTGTCTTATCTGGTCATCTAGGTGGAGCAAATGAATTATCAAATAATATCGCAGAGAAAATTAATGCTACTCCGGTAATTACAACTGCAGCTGATGTTAACAAAACAATTCCAGTTGATTTGGTTGGAAAAGAATTTGGGTGGAAAATTGATGATGATGCTACGGTAACTAAAGTAAGTGCGTTTATGGTAAATAAGGAAAAAATTGGAGTTTTTCAGGATACGGGTGAAAAAGACTGGTGGAAAAAAGAACTTCCAAACAATGTTTCAAAGTATGAAAATTTTGAGGAGTTGAAAAATTCTGGTTCAAAGGGATTTCTGATAATTTCAGATCAAACATTTAACGATGAAATCTTAGAAAATGCAGTTGTCTATAGGCCGCAAACACTAGTAGTTGGTGTAGGATTACATTGGGACACTTCAAAGGATACCATAAAAAATGGTCTTAAATCTAGCCTAGAAAAATTCCACCTTAGTAGTAAATCTCTAGCTAGATTTGTATCCATAAAGAAAGAAAAAGATGTAGAGGGATTGATTGAGTTGGGTAAAGAGATGGATGTTCCAATAGAGTATATTGATAGAGAAGAGTTAGCAACTATTACTACACCAAATCCTTCAAAAACTGTTCAAGCATTTGAAGGAACGTCAAGTGTTTCAGAGGCTGCAGCGTTAAAATCATCTAGTGGAGAATTAATTGTTGAAAAGCAAAAATTTCCACCAAATTTGACTATAGCAATTGCGAGGATACAAAATTGAAGCGTGGATTAATGATAATTGACAGAGGTAGCAGGGAAAGAGAAGCAGAAGAAGAATTAGAAATCATTTGTGAAAAAGTCAAACAGAGAGGAAATTATGATTTTACAGAGTTTTGTTTTCTTGAAGTTGTTCCTCCATTTATTGAAGATGGAATGGAAAAATGTTTGAAAAAAGATGTAGATGTGATGACAATTGTACCATATTTTCTATATCCAGGAAGAAAAGTAAAGATTGCTGTTGCTGATGCAATGAAATATCAAAAGGATACGAAAATCAGGTTTCTTGTATCAAAACCAATGACAATGCACAAAACGTTGGTGGAATTAGTTGACAATAGAATAGTTTCAGCATTAGCGGAAAATCAAATATCAGTCTCAAAAGATAAGGTAGATGTTCTAATAATTGGTCATGGTAGTAAAGATCCGAATTCAGGAATCTCCATTGACTATATTGTAGATAGTTTAAGAGATACTTACAAAAATGTAGACCGATGCTACTTGGAAATTGAAGAGCCAAACATTGAACATGGCATTGAAAGCTGTCAAAAAAATACTCCAGAAGTTCTAGTAATAGTATTTTATTTTCTACACGAGGGAGCACACGTTAAAACTGATATAAATAATGACTTGAAACCTGCTCTAGAAAAAGTCAATCTAAACAAAGTTTGTGTTACCAAACATCTTGGAACTGATGAAAAAATGATCGATTTAATTTTAGAGCGAGCAAAAGAGGTAGAAGATGCAAACTAGAAAAGGTCAGAATATTGAGGATCAAAGTATGCAAGTTATTGATAATGAAGTGGGCCCTCATTCATATGATGAGTTAGAATGGCCAATAGTAAGACGTATGATACATTCTACGGCTGACTTTGACTTTGCTGGAAAAAACAAGATCATTTTCCACAAGGATGCAATTTCTAGTGGAATGTCT
>Ga0257107_1000829_pt1 | contig 11789 bp, 18 predicted proteins | sample LP_taG_2_FD_190178 | JGI IMG/M metagenome (GOLD analysis project Ga0257107, IMG submission 190178) | Marine microbial communities from Northeast Subartic Pacific Ocean, Canada - LP_J_2011_P26_500m | ecosystem: Environmental > Aquatic > Marine > Oceanic | place: Canada: Northeast Subartic Pacific...
GCATCAACTACCAATATTTGGTCATAATCAATATTATTTGCCTCTAATATATCAAACATATAATATCGTTGCCAAGTTACTTTCATTTGTTCAACGGGTAATAATAAATCTTCCCATACAACTAATTCACAATCATACTTATCACAAAAAAGTTTCCAACTATTAATGGAATAACTATATGATTTATTTCTACCATCTTCTAAATCTATATTGGGAATAAAAACTACATTTTTACTCATTACCAACTCACATCCCAGTCTTTAAAATCTGATGCGATACAATCTATCTTGTAATCTTTTCTACCACCAACCACTTCCATAATCTTATTGATAGCAGTATTTCTGATACCATTCAATCCATGAGTCAACATAAGATTATCTGAACCCTTTTCGCCTTTACGAACTTGTGATTCGTTGTACCAAATATGTGCATTCATTTGTGATAACACAACTATTGCTCTGATAATATCACCGTCTAAATTAACGTCTTTTTCTTTTAAAATTAAATCTATATCATGTACAATATCGTGCATTTCTTGTGCATAATTATCCTTGTTCTCTGGTATAAACACTTCCTTTAACTGATGAATACTAAGTCTATCTATTAGTTCACCTAATGTTGGTAGAAATTTACGAGAGTTGGATTTTTTGGTATAACTCATTTTGTTTTTCCTGTTTATTTATTGTCTTTGGATGGTATAACGACAATTCTTCGTGAGGTGGTAAATGTGATTGTGTGGTATGACCTTTAATAACTTCATGTACTTTTCCCGACCATTTAATTTCTGGTACATTTTTAAAAACTCTTGCCTGATAATCTGGGAAATTTACCCAACCCTTTTCTGATACTTTCCATCCCCACTTTTGTATATGTTCTTGAGTTAATCCCTCTACAGTATTTACTCTCGGAATCCATACTAAATCTACATCATTCATTTCTAAAACTGTATGTATTTGTTCCATCAAAAATTCATGAGGGATTTCATCTGCATCTAAATGAAATATATAATCACCACTACACATCTTTTTAGTACAATTTTTTAACTCTGAAAAATCACCTTCAAAAAATGGGTAAGCTGTATGCCAATTAAACTCACCATTTACTGAATGACTTCTAAGATATTCCTCTACACCTTTTGTACCATTCATATGGTCAAAAGTAATTACTATTTCGTCTTGTAACTCTTTATGTTTTAATAAAAATGTAACTAATTTTTGTAACTCTACTTCTTCATTACAAACAGTTATTGCATAACTAATTTTCATTCATTTTGTTCCAATAACATTTTACTTAATTCTCTATCTATCTTAACCGATTCTAAAAATACTTTACTTTTCCGTGCCTTTTCAAAATCATAAGTTCTGTATATGTTTAGAGATTTTATTTTACCTTTTAATTTACTATATACGGCTTCCAAATTTCTTCTATTTGCCTTTTTATGAAACTCCAACCTAAATATTTTCTTTTTAGCATCAAACACAACAACTTCTCCATATTTCATAAGTACATCAGTTATCACTTTAGTACTTACAACTGTTGGTCTATTTGATTCTTCTAATTTTAAACCCACCACGTACGTTTTTCCACCTTTACCTACTGATTTCCGTCCTGGTTTAGCCAATACCAACAGAGTATGTGTTAAAGTTCTATTAGTAGTTCCCGAAAGATATCTGAAAGATATAATATCTCCAGCTCGTACTTTATTCCATCTTGTTAATATTTTTGCCATTTAACTCAACCAAAGTTTTTATTAATTATTATTTCCATAAAGTCTAATGTTTTAAGGAAATCAAATTTTTCAACTTCCATTCCATTCTCTACATCTAACTCTTTACTATAATTATCTTTATCTGTCTCAATATACTTACATGCTTTCCATTTATATGTTTTTTTATCCCGTATAGGAAACACTACTCCCCGTACCCCCATATTCATTACTGAAGGATACCAATATATTTTTCTATTGATATCATAATGAGATAAGGATTCAACCAAATATGGTGTGTTTTCTAAATGTTTTTCTAAAAATTCTGATTCTGGAACTAATCGAGTATCGCTCATAAACCCACATCTGAAACATAAAAAACTGGAATAGTCTTCCACCTTAGTTTCAAAACACATTTTTTTAGAATAACAATGTGGACATTTTATTTTTGTTTCCATTATAACTTTTTCAATTTAGGTAGATTAACTTTTTTTAATTTAGGTAATTTTATATCTACTTCCTCTACTGGTATGGGTAGATAAGCATCTAATATTTCTCCCAATTTTTCAGTCATCTTATCTCTTGTAAACTTTTTAGCAAACTGTTGTTGTTTAAGTGCTTTCTTCTTAAACTTTTTATAATTTTTTGTTATATTTTTTAACATACTTCTTACAACACCGTAATTAACCACAAACCATTTAGCTTCTTTAACATAAATATTTTTTGGAAAAGAATCCTTTGGTACATTTTTTAAATCTCCTGGTAATAAAGTAGTATATCCTTTATTTAGAAAATCTACCTGTCCACTCCAATCGGATGCCATAATTGGTTTTCCTGTTGTGGCGAATTCCAATAACGGTCTTCCAAAACCTTCTCCGTGAGTTAAACTTACCATTGCTTTTATTTTATGGTGGTTATACAATTCATTCATTTGAGCATCCTCTAAATCTCCGTGTAAAAGATAAACTGGAGGTAATGTCTTAATATTCCCACCACACGATTTTTTAATATGTTTTATCTTCTTTAAAATATCATATCTATCAACTACCGAAGTAGTTGCACCACTTGTTTTTAAAATCAATGCTGGTTTTTTAAGAACATTTTTAAATGTATCAAAATATAACTTAATAGTACTTGAAATATCTTTTCTATCGTGACCAAATTCACCTTGTAACCAATGACCACATACTAAAAAACAAAAATCTTCTTTAATCGTATTTAATTGAGTAGTTAAATCACTTTTTATTATATTAGTTGGTGAATATAACTTATCATCATACCCTTCAAACAAAACTTCAATTGGTTTTTCAACCATTGCTTCACCAATTTTTTCATTTGTTTTATCATTTAATTTATCAAACTTTGTATTTAAACATACATTTTTTGTAAAATGTGAAGGAACAATAGACATATCCATTTTATTAAATCCTTCAATCCACTCTCCTGGAATTGCAGTGAATTCTGTACCTGCTGTAATTCCTATATTATATGTTTTTCCCCATTGTTGAAATTCATTAGGGATTACAATATGAATGTGATAATCTGGTTGTGGATATGTTTTCTCATTTAACTCATAAACCAACACATCTAATATTCGTTTATGTTGTTTATCAGTCTCATCTAAATAATCCATTGCCGTATTTCCCCACCTAACTGGATAAACTGCAACATCATATTTGTCTAAATCTAATAAAGATAAAACTATATCTCTTGCATGTGCCCCATAACCACTTCGTGTTGTAACTGGTGCTGTAACTAGCATCCTTGGTTTATTACTCATTTACGCCTCTACTAAATCAAAATTATTTCTTGGTGTCCATTTCTCGAATGCAGTATCCATATCTTCTATGAATCTATTACACATTCCTTTAGCTGAAAGATTTGTGTCATCTCTCAACATATATTCTCTACCTTTCAGAGCTCTTTTATCTCGTTCTTCCTTTGGTACTTTATACCACTCGTGAATTTGGTCTGCTACTTCTTCAAAATCACTTCTATCGTCAAAGATATATGGTGTGGGTACTGAACCTTGTAATGACCTACATGCTGGCCAAACAGGTTTTACCCATTCACCCCAAGTCAAATCTTCATTGTCTTTCCATTCTTTTCTATTATGTAAAGAATGTACCCACTCATAATCTTTAGCTGTTAATAACTTACCCTTGTATCTAAATCCACATTGGTCTTGCATCCCACCTGTAACATTAAGAATGATTGGTGTTCCTGCCATTAATGATTCTGCCGTACCTAATCCAAATCCTTCATTGGATGCTATATTAATAGTAACATCCGCTATATTATATAGAAAATTCATCTGGTCTGTATCAAGTTTTGCCCCAGAAAATATTACATTTAAATCTGGCATCAACGCCTCAGCCACTGCAGGTAAATCCGTTCCATTATTATCTACTGGATGAGTATGCATCACTAATGCACATTTATCTCGTTCTTCTTCGGATAACTTATCTGTGAAAGTTTTAAACGCCATTAAAACATCTCCAGGATTTTTCCGTCTAATATTTCTATTATTAAAATAAACAATAAAAGAATATTCGTGATCTTGATATAACTCATCTCTAAACTGTACAAACTTAGCATCAGTTTCATCCACAGGTTTAAACTCCTCTGAATTAATTCCGTGTGGAACATATGTACATTGCCAATCTTCTACTGGTTTATTTTGTCTTACATTTTTTACAATATTAACCGTCTGTTTAGAAATATTCATAAGTAGATCACAACTCTCATAAAAAGGTTGATTCCACATAGGATATGGTAAATCATCCCAAATGTTATAATAGAATATAGGTATCTGTGACCTAATCTCTCGTTCCATTTGGTACAACCATAACCAAAATCTTGGATCTGTATAAATCATTATAGCATCTGGCTTTTCCAATCTCAAAATTGACCTTAACATATCAGGGTTACCGTAACCACTCGAAGGATATATTCGTAAATAACCATCATCTATACCAAAATCTTCTTTTAGAGCATCTTTCATATCCACCACTTTACCTTCATCGGGGTGTTTTATAGCTCCACCAATTTGGGCCCAATCGTAATGATTAATTGTACCTAATACAAATTCTTTCGAAACACAACCTACACCACTCGACATTCGTAAATCATCTGAGAGTAGTAATATTTTCTTTTTATTCATAACATACTACCTGACTTTTCTAAATCCGTATAGTTTTTTATTTTATCTTTAAATTCTTCATCGGCGTTATATATATCGAGTGCCCTATTTACAAATTTTTGTAAAGTAAATTCATCTTCTAAACATTTACGTTTAAATTTTAAATGGATACTTTTCAATATCTTTACCGATGTTAAGTGTAACTTATCCATAACATCTTTCCAATATATTCATATATATATAAATATATATTTCCTCATTAATTAATTATTAATATTCTTTTTCCTAACTTCTCCGCCTCACTTAAAGTATGCCTTGTACCATTTGATACAGCTCCTTCTGGTATGAAACCTACCACCATTTCACTATACTCTGCAATCTGTTTATTTCTAGCGAAAAAATTTCCTACATAATATTTTTTTCCGTATCTTCCTCGCTTTAATACACAATGTTGATTATATGAGTAATGTACAGGTGGAAATTCTGCATACTTTATATCAAATCCAAGTGAAATTTTCTTAGCGTAACCATCAGCCCCCTCTTTTTGACCACCACTAACTATTACTAATTCATCACCAAATTTTTCTTTTAATTGATAGATGAATTCTTTTATTTTTAATTTATTCTCGTATTCTCTACTACCTACGATACCTATCTTCATCTTTACTATCTGTTCTTTTTTGTTTTTTAGTTGGTTTATTATGTGCACAAAAATCTACAATTTCTTTAAATTGTTTAATACCGTCCACCAGTTTATCCGAATTATAATAATGATATTGAAACCTACCAGATACCTCGGATGTATCAATTCCACCAGGTACAATATCAAACCATATAAAATTTTGAGGGCCTGTGACCAGTTTGGTATGTATAAAAGTTCTATAATGATCCCTACGTTCCCACGCAGTTATAAAAGATTTAAGTTCTTTTGGTTCAACTTTATCTTTTTTCTTATCATACCACAAATATAAAATTGTTGGATTTTTTAATTCTTCGTAGGTGGCTGTTAAAAAGTCTAATGTCTTTTTATCTTCCAATAAATGTGGTAAATACATTCTTAAACTAATTTTTTGTAATCCCATTATTTCACTCCCGCATCACAATGTTCCGTCTGGTTAAATTCACACCATCTACAGTTTTTCTTGGACGCTTCCTTTTTAAAAATATGTTCCGTATTATGCTTTCCGTTTACAAAGCCCTCTTTAACAAAATTATTTAAATTAAGTATTACTTTATTCATAGATGGTACACCACTTGCTGGTGCAAAATATTGAACTCTTTTTTGAGGCCAATCTACATTTTCATACAATCTACGTTTAACGATAAAGTATTCTACATCAATCTTATCAATTGGATAATCATACATCTTTGAATAAAACTGCTTATATAACAAAAGCTGAGATGTTTTATTCTTATCTGCTTTCATCCACTTATTCCAACCCATAGTAGAAGTCTTGATATCTATTATTTTTATTTTTTGAGTTATTTTATTTTTAATAACTAAATCTATAAATCCTCTAAACATAATTCCATCTTTTAGTGGATAATTTATTTCAGTTTCTACTCCTAATAATTCATATCCCTTTTTAGAAAAATAATCACCTCTACGTTTTTTAAGAAAATCTAAAATTGCACAACCATCTTTCCAAAACTCTGTTAATTCTTCGGGAGTGGTAAAATGTTCTGCCCCTTCCAATTCCATTTTCTCGTGGTAAAGTGTCTTCATTCGAGAAAGTAATAAATCTTCCAAATCTAATTCATTTGCTAACTTAGCTGTCTTATTATAAATACAATGTATCCAAGTTTGCATAGTTTCATGCATCGCTGTACCGAACAAAGTATGAATACTGTCGGTAAAGGTAGATAATCTATCAATGTAATTTAATTTCCATCTATACGGGCATTGTGCCCACATAGAATATTGTGAATAACTTATATTAGATTGTTTACGCTGTTCTTTCTGCACGTGGCCTCCATTTTTTCCGAGTGGTAACAAAGGGTTTATTTTGATCTCGTTCTCCACCTTTTCCACTCTCCTCATCAGTTCCATAACTTTCATCTATCCAGTTCCAATGGCCCCCACCTTCTCGAATCTGTCGCTCAATGTCTTCAAAATATTTCTGGCCCTTATCATAATAATAATTCCACATTCCTTGTTTCTTTTCTTCCACATAAGTGCCACTTTTCATTAATTCTCCACTTTCATTCCACCAACGCCATAATCCATCAGGCTTACCTTTCTTATGTACCTTTTCCATTTCTTTAGTTCCATCTTTATACCACCAAGTCCATTTTCCTTCTTTTCTACCATCAACAAACATACCTTCATAAAACAACTGTCCATTTTCATACCAATAAGTCTGTAATCCATCTTTGTACCCATTTTTCCAATTCCATACTTGTTTCATATTTCCATTTGGATACCACCCTTTAGATGGGCCATTTCCTCTTTTACCATCTTTATAAATCCATTCAAATCTTTGACCCAAACCTTCATCTTTTACTGATAAACCACCTTCTTTTGCCCAATATATTTTAAATACACCATTCTCTGGATGATTTTCCTCAATCCATTCATCAGTATCTATCACTTTACCTTCTTTATTATATATTCTTGACATATGTTTATCTTAGATATTTGTTATATAAAAATTCTGAAAATTCGAAATCTAATTCTGTATCTATTTCTATAGATTCTCGTTCAGATATTTCATAAAAATAAGGATTACTACAAATATAATTTTTAGAATCTAACATAGCTTCTCTATTCACTATAATGACACCAAAGGTAGGTGAATAATAGTCTGGTAAATCCTGTGAATTGGGTGCAGAATCTAAATTATAATTTATAGGTTTATTCTCATACCACAAAAACTCTTTTATTTTTTTTATAGACATTAAACTATTACAAAAAATATTATTATATGTATCAATAGCGTGTATGAAAGTATTTATAGTAATTAAAGGTGCAGTAACTTGAGTTACTATTATATGTTCTGAATCTGTTACCTTAGCTAAATATTCATGATATTCACTATTAGTACATTCTGAACTAGCATAATATGGTTCTCTTTTATGATACTTTATATCATTCTTTTTTGCTAACTCAATTGCATATTCACTATCTGTATTTATTATTATTTCATTTACTGGTAAATTTTTTACAACATCTATTTTATGTTCTAATAAAGACTTTCCAGCAAATTCTCTAAAGTTTTTATTTTTAACTCTTTGAGAACCTTGTCTAACGGGTATAACTGCAGTTAAGTTCTTCATTCAATAACTTCTTTAAACATACTTGAGATAGCTAAAAACTCCTCATATTTAATTTCATCAATTGGGATACCTTCTTTAATTCTTATATCATAACATTTTTTCTCTGGATCTCCTGGCACCATAACAGAAGTATCTTGTGTAGTTGTGGGAAGGTCTCTTAACCTATCAACTATATCTTGTAACTGCTTCTTAAAAACATTTACTTCAATAAAATGTTTAATATTAATAGCCATAAAAAAATGACTAATATATCTTTTTTCTTTAATCGAAGAAGTATACATTGGAAGAATATCTTTACTTGATAAACTTCCTGCAAGTATACCACATAAAATATCTACCATCATAGCCAACCCATATCCTTTATATTCTCCTATGGGATTTAAACTAATAGCTTTATTCGGATTAGTTATACTCTTACCTTCGTCATCAAATGCCCAAGTATCTGGAATATCTAAATTCTTAAGTTTTTTATTCTCTAATTTATTCCAACTAACTAAAGATGTTGCCATATCTAAACATAATGGTGCCTCATTTGTTAGTGGGGCAGTAAAACAAATAGGATTTGTTCCAAAAAATGCCTCTGTACTACCAAATGTTTTCAACATAGAATCTGCATTTGTAAATGCAAATCCTAAACAATTCTTCTCAGCTGCCCTCAATCCAAAATATGATGCTGCACCAAAATGTGTTGAGTTTTTAACATTTACTGCAGATATTCCAGTTTTTTCTGATAACTTTATAGCCTTATCAATAGCAACAGCTCCTACGTGGTGTCCAAATGAATGGTCTGCATCTATACTTGATGTTGATACTCCTGTATCTAAAATATTAATATCAGGATTTTTATTTATTCTACCTGATCTAATTGCCCGACAATAATGTGGAAATAAATTAATTCCATGTGAATCAACACCTCGTAAAGAAGTTTCTACTAAAGAATTTACAACGTGATTAACTGAATCTTTATTTACTGAAAGTTTAGTAAGAACCGTTTTCATAATTTTTGAAAGTTTTATATTATTAAGATAAATCATTAATGTATACCCAATTTGAATTATCTATTAAACTTTTATTTACTGCATCTATAACAGATGAAGTAGTTAAAGTATCTTCTAATGTAGGACGAAACTGGATAATGGTTTTATCAAATACAATGTCTTTTAATACCTGATTAACATCAGTAAGAAATTGACTAATACTTTTAAAATCATATCCAGAATATGTTTTACCACCTGTAGTATTATCAAGATATTTTGAAAAATAAGGATTAATAGATTGAATACCTTCTGATTCGGTTGTTACTTCTACTCCTCTATGTTTCTGATTACTTTCTATCCTACCCTTAGTTCCAATTATAGTATATTTCTGGTCAGACATTGCACTTGAAGTGCTTGGATCAATCCAACTTGTAGAAAATTGTGTTACCATTTTTTGTTCCGAATCTTCATTATTATACCATACTATTGTTGCATGAATTGAATCATAAGTATTTATACCCTTCTCCTTTAATATTCCATATGTTCCAACGGCCATAGCTTTTTCAGGTTTATATGATGTCAAAAAATAAATCATATCTACATAATGTACTCCCAAATATTGAAAGACATTAGAATTTTCAATCCAATCAGAAAACACTATGGTAGGCATCTCAATTTTCTGACTATATTCTACAGTAGCGGAAAGTGGTGAACCAATATCACCTTTATTAATAATATCCTTTATAACAAGATTTACTTCATCATATCTCTTGTGAAAATCTACCACTCCTAAAACTTTATTTTTTCTCTGTAATGAAACGAGGTCTAACGATTCTTCTAATGTCGGGGTGAGCGGTTTAACAAAAAAACAATGAATTTTATTTTCTATAAGTAACTTCCCAAAAGAATAATGTAAATGGTCGGGTAATGCTACAATAGCACAATGATATGTATTTAAAGAAATAATATCTTGTAATTTGTTTAATGAATCATCACCTAAAGCAATAAATTCTATTGAAACATCAATATTCAATTCTTTATTAATTATATCTCTTGACCTAATAACATCGTTAAGACTTGATTCACTTTTTGATACTACTGTGATAGAATCAATATTTAATGTTTTAGATAATTCTCCAATAGAACCAAGAGCTGAACCTGGACCAGAAGTATGTCTACCTGTTACATACATTCCAGCACCTACAACCAATATATTCACTTTATGTTCTACTTACCCCATTTATCGCGGCTGACTATTGTAGCCATAATTCCATAATTAGATACATCCAAATATGCATCTTCTATAGTTTCACCTTCTACTGCATTTTGTCTACCACTCATTAATAGATTCTTTAATCTTTGAATCTTATCATTCATTCTAAACCACAATCCCGTAAGAGAAAGTTTTACTTCCTCAGGTGTTTGTAATTGTGTTCCAACACTAATATTGCCAGGGCCATAATCATGTTGCTTATGTAAGAACAACTCGTATTGTTCTTTTTGTATCTTCTTAAACTCTTTGGTCATTTCAGGCCATTCAAGTTCCATTTGTTCTACAATAGACATTTTTTTATGTTTCTCCATAACTTCGTCTGTTATTTGATGTGAATGTGTTCCAGACCATTCTACTTTTGTTTTTGCTTCTTTTATAACGTTTGACATATTTTCCTCTAATTCGTCCAATATATAATTTGGGACTATCATATCATATTCCCATTTGTTTTAACTCTTTATCAGTATAACCATATTTTGAAACCAATTCTCTAATTTGTTTTTTTGATAATAGTTTTAAATAGTCTTCCGATTCGGATTGACTAATTTCGAAATATTCAGAAATTTTCTGAACAACTTGTGTATTATAAATAGGGTCTTTTTTCTTCTTAATATATTTTAAATACTGTTTACCTTTTGGTAATATATTAGAATATACTAAATAAAGCTGACGTGGGGCCAACTTCAATTTCTGTATTTCATTAACAAAATCCGTCCACTCCATTTTCATAGAGAGAAAACGATTAATCATATAATTAGACCATTGTTTCTTCTCTGTTTCTGTTAAAGTGTTCCAATAATCTTTTGTTTGATTTATTGTTATATGATTTATATGGTCAAATAGACCTTTAGGTTTCAAGTCCACTACCTTCTAATAACTTTTTCGGTACTGCCCCACAATTACCACAACTATAAACTTGTACTGGTACAAGTCCTTCTTGTCCTGTTGGTGATAAAATTGCAGATATTCGTTTTATCACATATGAGGTAATAAACAAATAATTATCACATTCCTCACATTGTAAAGTATCTGCCTTAGATAAATCTACAGTTTGTTTAGGTTTAGATAAAGGTTTCATAGGTTTAGTGCTCATTTTACTTCCTCTGAAAATATATTATCTGTCCTTACAATCAAATGTTGTACAATCTCATTAAAGAGTCCTCTTATTTTTTTCGATTTTTGTTTATCTGTAACTCCCAACAAATTGAATAACTCGTTCTCCTTGTTCCAAATGAAGTCATCTCGTTCTATTGGTTTAAGGTCATTCATGTTTGATAATTTCATATTATCTCCGTATTATTTTGATTCTGATATTGAAGCTCTACGATAATCTGTTACCAGTTTTTTTATCTCTCCAATATGTTTTCTTGCTCTACCGCCTGCTGCTTTGTTACCTTTTTCAGCATGTACTGCGTG
>Ga0257107_1000832_pt1 | contig 11749 bp, 11 predicted proteins | sample LP_taG_2_FD_190178 | JGI IMG/M metagenome (GOLD analysis project Ga0257107, IMG submission 190178) | Marine microbial communities from Northeast Subartic Pacific Ocean, Canada - LP_J_2011_P26_500m | ecosystem: Environmental > Aquatic > Marine > Oceanic | place: Canada: Northeast Subartic Pacific...
TAATGATTATGCTCATTTTACACTTGATACAATACTTCCTGATTCTTGGACAATGAGATTTAAATTATATATTGATAATCTCGAACCACATCCTGGTGGAAAAGGATTCCTTGGTATTGAACCAACAGATAGACAACTAATTTTTGGTATTCCATCCTTGGTCCTGCCTTTTATTTCTTATATGATCTCACGGGAAATTAGCTCAAAAATTCTTGGTAGTTTAATTGTAGTATCAGGAATTATTATTTTAATTGGGATAATAATTAATCTGGGTTCATTAATTCAGAATTTAGATAGTATTGATATTACGCATATAATCAAATTCACTATAATAATCATAATTGCGACATTCCTAATTATTTTAGGTTCTTGGAAAATAAAAAAATATACAATAAGGAGATAATCCTATGAACAAAATTATGAAAAAAAACTATTGCAATTGAGTAATATGATCATAATTAATTACTAGTGAAATTGATATAATAGAAAACATGTTTTGTTGTAATGAGAAATAATTTAGGTTTTAGAGGATGGTTTTATTTTCGTCAAGGTTGGAGTGTTTACTTTGCCTTTATTTTTGCGGCAGTAAATACATTAACAGTAACATATTTTCTTGCAATTGACAATTACCCATTTTTAAAAGATATATTTCCAAGTTTTATTCATTATGTCGCAGTTATTGTTCTTATTGGCATTCCATTACTAGTGCTTGTTGGATATGCACATTACAAACGAACTGCTTCATTCAAAGCTGAAGCAGATATTCACATAGAAGCAAATCCACATCTGAGACGTATTTTAACTAATACAGAATTTATGCTAACTATGTCATTACAATTAAGTGAATTATCAATGAAACTTATGAATAATGAAAAACTAACTAGTGATGAAATGAACAATTTGAAACAACTACAGATAGAATTTCAAAAACAAATTGGTGGCAGAAGAATTAGAGATTAATTCGATGTATTTAGATCTTGAAAACTACTTATTTTTAAGTAATTAAATTATTATAATCTCATTTATTTTATTTGACGTGAGAAATATATGAAATATAATAACCAAATAGACAATAACAAGTCAATTAAAAAAATATATCAGAAAATTTTGTATGGATTAATCAAACGTAATTACTATTACCTATCATCACCATTTAGGGTATTACCGGAGTGTTTTGTTATAGGTGTAGTAAGAAGCGGAACTACGTCACTATATCATTATCTAGGTCAGCATCCATGTATTGTTTCATCCGCATATGATGAGCTGGGATATTTTGATGATAACTATCATTTAGGAATTAATTGGTATAAATCATTATTTCCTACAAAATCTACCAAGAATAAAATTATTAAAAAACATGGAAAGTTTTTGACATATGATGTAACACCATTTTATATTTATAATCCATTAGTGGCAAGACGAATTTCAGAATCATTTCCTAAAGCTAAAATCATTTCGAATCTACGTAATCCAATTGATCGTGTATATTCAAATTATATTATAATGCTTCAAGATGGTGACACCACTAGTACTTTTGAAGAAATGATACATACGGCAATGGATGAACTTGAAAAAAATAAATCGAGATTGAATGATGAAGCATATATCGTGGATACATATTACGAGAATATTTTAGCTAGAGGGTTTTATGCGAATCAATTAGAAATTTGGTTTAAAAAATTTCAAAAAGAACAACTACTAATGATTCCATCAGAAGAACTAGCTCAAAAACCTGATCAAGTACTTAGAAAAATTTTTGAATTTTTAAATCTTCCATATTTTAAAATTAAAGATTTTACAAAGCAGAACAAACGTGAATATCCTCCAATGAAAGATGAAACAAGAAAACTGTTGATAGAATTCTATAAACCACATAATGAAAAATTATACAGTTTAGTCAACCAACATTTTGATTGGGATAAATAATTATCAATTATGTTCTAAGAGAGAAGATTCATCTACATGACCCTGACGTTTATGATTTTTACTATACCATTCAATAGTCTTTTTTAATCCTTCTTGTAATGAAAACTTGGGTTCCCAACCAAGCAATTTTTTTGCTAGTGAATTATCTAAAGCTCTGGAAACTGCACCCGTAGGTTTTGAGGTATCAAATGATATTTTTTCTGGTGTCCATTCCAAAATCTTGAATATCATTTGAGCAACATCTACCATTTTATAACGAACGCCTGTTCCTAAATTAATTGGTGTCATATCAGAAATTTTTTCTGCACAAAGCACTGTTCCATCAACAATATCTTCAACATATGTGAAATCTCTTTCTTGTTGACCATTACCCCAAATCTCATATGGATCCATCCTTTCAATGGCCTTGTAAATAAAGGCAATTATGGCATGTGTCTCATTTTCCCGTGGACCATAGGCAGTTACAAATCTTACTGGACATCCCTTTAATCCAAATTGTTTGTTAAATGCATTCATTTGTACTTCACTCATTAATTTAGCCCAACCATATTCTATATCAGCACTAAGATAACTATCCAAATTACTAGTGTTGGAATCAGTCTCTTTTAATTTATAATCTGAACCAATATCTTTTTGCAAGTCAGTAGGATATACACATGCACTGCTTGCAAAAATAATTTTTTCAACATTTGTATCAGAGCATGCTTCAAACACATGATGATCAACTGCAAAGCTTGAACAGACATCCGCAGGATGACTTGAAATATATCCTCTGCCCCCATGATCTGCTGCTAGATGAAAAACAATTTCATTGTCTTTGAAAATGTTTCTGGCTTCAGATTTTGAATTGTATTCTAAATCAGTCTTTATGAATTTGATCTTGTCTTTTGATTGTTCCAAGTTATCCATTTTTCCAGTACTAAGATCGTCTGCAACGTTAACATGAGCACCAAGAGAAACAAGCCTGTCAACTAAATGACTTCCAATAAAACTCGCCCCACCTGTTACTAAGACATTTGTCTCATTCCAAAAATTCTCTGAAAACTGTATCATTAATTACACATGCTAGGATGTGATTTTAAAAACTGTTCTGCCCATTCGTAAGTCATTTTCAAGCCATTTTCTAACCCTACTTTAGGTTTCCAGCCTAGAACATTCTCCGCTAAACTACAATCTGCAGCTCTGCCTAAATCTCCGGTTGGCTTCGACAAATCATACTTTTTTTCAATATCCTTTCCAGAAATTTCAATCACTTTGTCGGCTATTTCATTAATAGTTGTCTTTTTTGCATTACCAATTTGGATAGGTCCTTTATTGATACCCTTTTCCATTGAAAGTATCAATGCGTCAACTATATCAGTAACATAAATGAAAGCGCGGCTTTGTTCTCCATTTCCCCATATTATAAAACCCTCTTTTGGATATTGTATTGCTTTTCTAATAGTTGCTGGTATTACCTGTGATTTTTGAGTAGAGAGATCACTATGTGGACCATATACATTATGTAATCTAAGAATTGAAGCGTCTAACATGCCTGTTTTGCTATATAATTCACATTCATATTCACCCATCAATTTTCCCCAACCATAAGAAGACTCGGGATGAGCAGGATACATGTCTTCTTCTTTGAAAAGAGGCTGATCAGGATTATTTTGTTTTTCCAGAGGATATGCACATGCAGCCCCAACATAAGCAAATTTTTCTGATTTTGCTTTATGTGCTGCGTGAAACATGTTTGTGTTGATAAGAATATTACTTCTGTAGACAAATGCCTCATTTCCAAAAACAAAATCAATTCCAGCAACTACATCTGCTAAATGGAAAATTGTATCCATTCCACTTACCGCTTTTTCGCAGTTTTTCATTTCACGTAGATCTAGTTCAAGAAAATTTTTTTCAAAATCTATTATTGGTTTACCACTTTCATCGAAAAGATATTCTTTTTTTCCTCTCCACAAATTATCCGCAATTCTGACATTTGCACCCTTTTTCACTAATTCTGCTGTAAGATGAGAGCCTATATGACCTGCTCCACCAGTAATCAAAACATTACGTCCTGACCAATTCATAAATCAAAAATTGTAATATGTATTATAAGTCTATTAGAAAAAAATGTAGTAAGACTATTAATTTATTATAATTGTCAGTTTCAAGTTAGTTCTTTCATCAATTCTACTAATGAATTAACAGCTTGATCGTTTGTTAAATTATTCATGGTATATTCTCGTCCTGCATTTGCAATTTCCTCCCATTTTGGATTATTTAGATCACTCATGTATTGTTGAAACTTTTCTTTGTAATTTTTTTCATTGATAAAAATAGCTGTTTCATTATCTTTGTACCCTAAAAAATATCCATTATTTTTTTTAGTTATTTCCATAAAAGTTAAACATCCCACTGCAGCATTTTCCCAATATTTTAATGTTGGAAAAAATGTTGTTGCGGCAATAATTGCACGGTATTTACTTGTATATGTTGGATAGTCTTCATTGGTATATTTTTTTCCTTTCATTCCACTATATTCTACATAATCAAGTTCTTTACAGAGAGTTCTTAGTTTATAATGATACCAACCTGATCTTCCTGGATTTAAAATATAATTTGCAATTCTATTTCGTAGATCAGTTCTACCCATTGCACCCGTGATAAGAATTCTATCTTTTATTCTAGTCTTGAATGGTGGAATATTTTGGTATAAGCCTGGTTCCAACCCATAAATTATTATTTTATGTTTGATATTCTTTGGATAATATTTGTGAATTAAACTGTCCGGATGGCTGCTAAATAAATAATCAATTTTATTTATTTCACAAAACTCAGTTTGATTATACTTTTTTGCATCATATGGATCTCCTGTTCTAGAAATTACTGGAATATTTGAATTTTTAATACCAATTATAACATCTGGGCTTCCATCCGTACGATTATTCGGTAATAAAATAACATCACACTTATTTTTTATTTTTGAAATATCAAATTTTTTTTCGCACGGATAATAAAAAATATCTAATTGCTTGTTTCTCTTTAAAGCTTTAAAGAAAAAATCATAACTTGTTCGATCAAAATGATCTGGTTGAAAATAATTATATGATTTTTTATAAATTAATGCAACATTTATTTTTTTATTCATTTTTTCACTTAAAACGTGATTAATTTGTACAGTATTTTATGATTGTTACAATATCTTAAGCCATTTAATGGAAGAATCAAGAGTAGCATATTTTATGAGGAGCTAATACGACTTTATTTGAGTGAAGAATTGCGAATATTAATTGCGTCTGGTGCGACTGGTGGAACATCTGAAGGAAGTGTGGGTAAGTATTTTCATTTAAAGGATTTTGGAGAAGCTCTCACTAAATTTGATATAGATTATAAATTAGTTAAAGAAACTGATTACGTTGTTGGGTTCCCAACAAAGCAGATTGGTAAATTACTTTCAAGTAAAAAGAAATTTAAAAAATTAATAGAGAGTTTTGAGCCTGATGCAGTACTAGTTGATAGACAAAGTAATTTTGGCTTAGAAGTAATAAAAGCTGGAATTCCATTATTTGTGATTTTAAGAGGCCATCACTGGTCTGAACTTGAATTTGCAAAAGAAACTATTTACAAAGATCCTCTTATGCGAAAGATAGTAGATCTTAGAGGTAAAATTGCAGAGAAAGTTTTTGCTGGTGCTACAGCAATACTACCAGTAGCCAATTATTTAACCCACATAATAAAAGAACACCATCCGCAACAATCTGTAGAAGTTTTTGTTGAAGGAGTTGACAAAGTAAGATGGTACAAACAAAAAGGCATTAAATTAAAACATCCATGCGTAGGATTATTACAGGACGCAAATTGGTGGAGGAAAACAAGAGAGATGTTAACACTAGAAAAAGTAATTGAAAAAATGCCAGGGATTAATTTCTATTGGGTCGGAGATGGACAGTATAAGGATAAAATATTATCAGTTTTGGAAAAATTTGACAACTTTCATTGGTTAGGATCTTTACAATATCCTGATAAAGTGAGAGAGTATCTAACTGAGATTGATGTTTATGCATTAATAACAGGAATGGATTTAGCACCACTATCATTGAAAGAAGCACAGTTAATGGAAAAACCTGTTGTAGCAACCAATGTTGGAGGGAATCCAGAAATGATGGTTGATGGCAAAACAGGATTTTTAGTTGAAGAAGGAAATGCGGATGATCTTTTTGAAAAACTAACTATTCTTTTTGAGAATAAAGAAATGAGTGTAGAAAATGGCTCTAACGGTAGAAAGTTTATTGAAAAAAACTTTAGTATGGATGCAAGTGCAAAAAATTTCATTAGAATTTTAGATACTTATGTTAAGCCATTTATTAAGAAATATTGAATTTAAGAGATTTCAGAATGTTGAGCGATTATGCGTATGTCTTCACCAGTATCAGTATCAAGTAACATTTTTGGGTAAAATGGGTAAAAGTCTTTTTTAGAAATTTTTCTATAAATTTTATTTATACCACCCTTCGATTTTGTAGGTGGACCAAAATAATCACAGGAAATAATTTTGTAACTAGCTTTTTGAAGTATATTTTGCAATGCCAATCCCGAATAATTATAGGCATGAGGTGCAATAGTAAATGTACGATAATCATCTTTTTTTGTAACATTTGGAACTTCAATAAATAAATAACAATTTTTGTTCATACTTTTTTTGATATTATTCAAAAATGAAACTGGGTTAGACAGATGTTCAAAAACATGACTCATCCATATAAAATCAAATTTTTGGTCAATGTCAAGATTCTCAATGGTTGATTGTATGATTTTAGATTTTTTTAGGGTTTTTCTCAAATGCTCTACATTTTTTAAATCTGGTTCAACTCCAATCGTTTGAAAATTTAATTTTTCAAGTTCAATTAAAGTCTCCCCGTGACCACTACCAATTTCTAATACTTTTGAATTTTCTGTGAGAAATTTTTTTACATATTTAATTTGTGATAAAAATAATCTTTTTCTTCCAACAGAATATGTATCATTATGAGAATCATCTAATCCTTCATTTCTTTCCTTGTCCCAAAAATCATTTTCATAGAATTTTTTCAATATGTCATCTAACTGTTTTTGAGATTCGGCAGCAACATGCAATTTACAATTTTGGCATATGTAAATTGGTACTTTTAGTGTTTTATTTTCGGCATAATATTTGAAATTTGTGCTTCCGCATGAAATACATTGTAAAATTCTGTCTGACATTGTCTTACTAATTGGCAGAATATTTTTTATGAATGGTTTTAGAATTTTTTACTTTTTTTGTATAAATATTATTCATCTTTTTAATTAGATTTAATGTTTGATTATTAATTAATTCAAGATTTGGTATTACACAGTGTCCGCCAATATATCCAGGATACATTTTTGGTCTATTTCCTAATAATTTATGGATTTCATCAGAAAATAACCACATTTCATCATAATTAACATCATAAGTTTTAGCTATAACATTAGTTATTTGTGAATAATTTATCAACCAACCAAGATAAGATGTATCACATAAGATTTTAGCTAATTCTAACGTAACTGGTTTTGACATATGTTTAGTTTTCACACCTAAATGTTTCATTTTTCTTGAATAGCTTTTGATAGCCCATTGTCTTTTTGGAGCATTTTTTGATATAGCAAAAAATTTTGTGTATCGTTTAATGTCTTTTAACATTCTTTTATGAATCCCTCTTGTAGCACTGTAAATCAAAGGTATATCCAATTTTTTTTGAATTCGCTCTGTTGTTCCAGGGCCGATTGTACTATGTATAACAATACACTCTGGTTTGAATTTTTTATATAACTGAAGTAGATTAGAGTCAAATTTTGATGTAATAGGAATTGCAATATGTAAAAAAGAAGTTTGCATATCTTGAAGTTTTTTGAGTTTCGTTTCATTCACTAATCTTTTATCTAAATCATACCCAACGGCGATCTGTTTTTTGGAAAGTAATTTTAGAATTGGGAAACCAATTTCACCCAGACCAGCAACAATATCTTTTTTCATTATTATTTTCACTTATGAATACTAAATTAATCTAATGTAGTATTACTACTCATTTCTTTTGTAATAAACAATCTGTACCAAATTTCAAAAGCAAGTATTCCTAAAAATTTATTCACATATTTTACACCAAGATCTGGATTGTCAATATGTTTTTGTATCCAATCATTATTTATCCAACCATCTTTAACTACTCTTGAATCACCAAGGAATTCTTTACATAGATCATGCCCATGTAATTTCCAGAGATTAATTGTATTTACATTAAATCCTAATTTTTCTTTGGTTACTAGTGATGCTACATTATTTTTTTCCAATATGGCTCTTAGCGGTAATTTCCCAATTTCATTATCTACATCATATTTGTATTTTGTTGGCATATGAGGAGCAGTAGTAAGTAATTCATTATTTAGTAAAGGTGATAATTGATTTATTTTGAAATGATCAGTTATTCGAGAGTTAATTGGGTTAAAGTTATACAATAATTTACCGTTATAGTCAGCTAGATAGACTTGTTCTAATCGTGAAAGATTATTATCAAAAAAGGGCGAAAGCGCACTATAAATAGAATCCCATGAAAATTGACATTTCTGATTAAAAATGTTTTCTTGGTCTGGTACTCTATCTCTTTCATGACATTCTAAATACGCTTTAACTTTTTCATTGGTATTAGAATTTTCAGATGTTAAGGAAAGGAATTTTTTATATCTAAATGTGTATCCGGCAAAAAGTTCATCTCCACCATCACCAGAGATTAATATCTTAGACAAGGTTTGTGATTTTTTTACCACGTAATACCAATGTAAATCCCAAAATGGCAATTTAATAATACTAATTGCTTTTGGTAGTTCAGAAAGATAATTCTCTAGCTCAATAACGTGATGATCAGCATTATATTTTTCTGCTATTCTTGATGCAGCTGGTGTTTCATCTACACTATTTGCAAATTTTATAGAGACTGCATTAATTTTAACATCAGGTTTTGTTTTGCGTAGTAGAGATAGCATTAATGTTGAATCAACTCCACCACTAAGAGCTATTGAGACTTCTTGCTCGTTGGTGTAATTCAGTTTTTTTTCAATTTCATCACATATTGAATTCTCAATGGAAGTGGGATTTACAGGTTCATCAATTGGTTCAAAATCTTTCCAAGTTTTCTTAGGTAAATTTGGATTTATGGATGGATCATAACGAAGAGTTAGAATATTTACTATAGAAGAAGAATTGGTTGAGGAATTAGAAATCTCCACGGCCCAATCCTCTAAAAATTATATTATGATGTTTTGTAGATTGTGGTTCAATAATTCCTCTGGTATCAATTAGTATTGGAGTTTTCATCTTAGCAAAAGAGGAAATATCAATTTTCTTAAAATCATCATGACCTGTTACAATTACTGCTGCATCCATTTTTGGTAGTATGTCATAGATGTTATCTTCAACATTTATGCCAAATACTTCACCTGAAGAAAAATTTGGATCGTAAACGTGTACATTTGCACCCAAACTTTGGAATTTTTTTATTATGTGTTCAGCTGGGGATAACTGAATATCTTTTACATTTGGTTTGTAAGAAACGCCAAGAATTAGAATTTCACTGTTTTGTATTGATTTGTTACATTCCTTAAATGCATCAGAGGTAAGTTCAACGGTATGATCTGGCATTTTTTCATTAATTTTTCTGCCAGATTCAACAATACTTAGCTTTGTACCAGTACGTCTTGCAGTGTTAAGAAGTTGATATGAATTAATAGGCAAACATGGCCCACCAACTCCAGATCCCGGATAATGTATTTGAAAATTATATTTCTTTTTTGCAGCTTCTAGAACTTTGATTGTATCTATTCCTAATTTTTCAAACATTAATGATAATTCGCTAACAAATGCAATATTTATGTCTCTAAATACATTAGTTGTTAATTTAACAGCATTTGCAGTTTTACAATTTGGCATTTCAACAAGCTCAACTGGAAAAACAAAATTGTAAATAATCTTAATTATTTTTGTTACATTATTATTTATGCCCGCTATTAATCTTGGAAGATTTGTAAAATCATGTAGTATTTCGCCTGGATTAGCATTTTCAGGACAAACACCTATGAAGAAATTATCTTCAATTTTTAATCGTCCAGATTTTGATATGATGGAAACCATTTCATCTTCAATAAATCCAGGTTCAATTGTACTTTCAACAATTACTAATGAATTTGGAGATAAAACTTTTGATAGTTTAGATGCAGCAGATCTTAATGCTGAATAATCTGGAACATTGTTTTCATCCATTGGGGTTGGTAAAGATAATAAAATGAGATCAGAATTTGGTACTGCATCTTCAATTTTTGTAGTAGCAGAAAACACTTTATTTTTTATAACATCATTAAAAATTTCTTCATATCCAGGTTCATCCTTTAAAGGAAATGTTCCGGAATTGATAGTTCTGACTAAATTTTCATTTATATCAACACCAATAGTAGGTAACCCAGATTTTGCAAATGAGAGTGCGGTTGGAAGTCCAATTCTACCTATACCAACGACACAAATTTGAAGTGTTCGTGAATTTAATGATTTTTTCACCTCTTCTAGATTATTCATATTAAGTTTTGAGCCTGTCATTGATATCACGAATACTGTTATTTTTGAACCTATTTTGACCTATTATAATTTTGTAATGATAGCTATTCGTCCAAAATTTTAAAAGCTTAATGATAAGACTAAGAATGGATTTTTGTGACTAAGATTGTAATTACTGCAGCGGGAAGGGGTACCAGATTATTACCATTTACAAAAGAAATGCCTAAGGAAATGATGCCAATTTTTTCTAATATTTCTACTAGTGGAAGAATAGTTTTACCATTATTACAATATGTCTACGAACAGCTATATTCTATGAATTTTAGAGATTATTGCTTTGTTGTAGGAAGAGAAAAAAGATCGATAGAGGATCATTTTACGCCACATGAAATGTATTTGAGAGATTTAAAAGGAGATTACAAAAGTATTATGACTAAATTTTATCATAAATTAGAAAATTCACATTTAGTTTGGATTAATCAAAATAAACCATTAGGATTTGGTGATGCGGTGAAACATGCAGAGAAATATGTAGGAAAGGAAGATTTTGTGGTTCATGCTGGAGATGTCACAATATTAAGTAAAAATAAACATCCTATTTTACGCCTAATAGAAACTGCAAAGAAATATCCTGATGTAAAGGCAATTTTGTTATGCAAAAAAGTAAGAGACTTGAAAAGATATGGCGTACCAACTGTTAGCAAATTATCAAATAATTTATTTACTGTAAATGAAGTTGTAGAAAAACCTGATAAACCAAAATCAGAATTTGGTATATTACCGTTATATTATTTCAAATCAGATGTTTTTTCAAGTTTGAAAAAAATCAAGCCTGGAAAAGGAAAAGAGTTTCAACTAACAGATGCCATACAAAACATGATTAAAGAAAAACAGAAAGTTCTTGCAATTACATTAAATAAAAATGAGGATGAAGTGGATGTTGGAACAGTTGAATCCTATAGAAATGCACAGAAAGTTACGTTTAGGAAGGCATAATTTTTAAGATTAAAAATTTGGATGAGAGTATGAAGATAGCAGTAATCGGTTTAGGTTTTGTAGGATTATCACTAGCTAGTGTATTGGCATCAAAGGGAAACAATGTCATCGGAATAGACGTTGATATTAAAAAATGTAAAAAAATTTGTAATGGAATTACACCGTTCTTTGAACCAGATTTAGAAAAGACACTAAAAATTGGATTAAAAAAGAAATTAACAATAAGTGATGATTTTTCGTTGGTTA
>Ga0257107_1000843_pt1 | contig 11646 bp, 8 predicted proteins | sample LP_taG_2_FD_190178 | JGI IMG/M metagenome (GOLD analysis project Ga0257107, IMG submission 190178) | Marine microbial communities from Northeast Subartic Pacific Ocean, Canada - LP_J_2011_P26_500m | ecosystem: Environmental > Aquatic > Marine > Oceanic | place: Canada: Northeast Subartic Pacific...
CCGCAGACTGGTCCATGCAACCCGCAATCTCCTCAATCTCTACCTCAGTCTCTCCTCCAGTGCAGCCGGACAGCAGCATGGAAATCACAAGTAAAATTGCTATTCTAGACTTAGATTCACCGCTCATCTTCCTTTGTGAAGATCTGAGTGGTTATGAACTATTGTTAGGATGCGAGCATCCTGTGGAAGTGGTGAACCCCCGTCTCTTTTGTGGGAGAATATCGTCCCCTATCATACACTCCTGCTGCCACTCCTCTCTGTGTGGCCTCGACGATCCCCTGGTCCTCACCCTCTACCTTGTCAAGATCCCCCCCTGCTCCCATTCCGAGCTTCGAAGAATCCCATACAAAGCCGTGGTAGACAATTCTGGTGCGGTCTACTGAGAGCGGGGTGATGATATTGACAGACAGCCCCCATGGATAGAAGTTCAGCATCACACCAGGGTAGAGCCAGTAGTAGTAGGCCGCAATTCGCTGCCCCTGGTCGGGCGATGAATCGGGCAGTTCGAAGCATGACTCGTTACTACGGGCGATGCCAATCTGCAGGACACCTCCCTCGAAAAGCTCAGTCCGGTATGAGTCATAGTCGAGCTCCTCATGCAAATCACCGTGGACGTAAGGAATGTGAAATCCCTCGAGGTAGTTGTCAACATAGAGTGCCCAATTCGCATCGATGTCATACGAGCGGTGGCGCGAAGGGTCATGTTGGAATGACTCAATGGGCATCCATCCAATCCTCGACTCCAGTTCTTCAAGGCAATCTTCGAAGCGATTCGGCTTGGTCCCGGCGAAGAGAAGTCCCTTCCAGTGCTTCAGGGCGAAAGCAGCGAGATTGTCTGAAGGGCTGGGAAAATCCTCCACCTCATCGAACTCTGGCATGTTTCGAAAACAACCGTCTAGACCGAATGTGCGACCGTGGTAACCACAGCGAAGAGTCGAGGCACTGCACGCCTCAGTGGCCACCAGCATCCCGCGATGAGTACAGACGTTGGAAAGACACCTGACAGCATCATCACGAGCGAGCAGCATTGGTTCGCCCACAAGACTCTCCATGTGTTCGAGGGGGAGGACGTTGTGCTTTCCCAATTGACTCTCATGAGCAGCGAAGTGCCAGCAATCCGCAAATCCACCTACTATTTCTGAGAAAACTTCCTCATTGGTGTAGTAACGCGAGGGAAGCGTCCGCGCCTTCCTGATATCGGGGTCAATCACTACACTGTCCGGCATCACTCACCCTCGGCCACTATCACTCTAGTAGCGCGGAGGACGCGGTCATGGTACATGTAACCGACCTCGATAATTTCGATGACACTACCCGGCTCGCTGCCTTCTGGGGCTGGAACTGTTGCAATCGCCTCCATCATCGTGGGGTCGAATGCAGATTCAACTTCAATTTGGCTCACTCCCTCGGCCTCCAGAGCCGCCTTGGCTCCCTCGAGAGTGAGTCTGACTCCTTCGCTGAGGCCATTCGAGTCATCTCCGTTAGCAGCTTCTAGGGCCTTTTCGAGACTGTCAACAAGAGGAAGCATCCTCAGCGCCATCGACATCCCTCCGTAACGCATTGCCTCGGACCGCTCCCTTGCGGCCCTCTGCCTCACATTGACCATCTCTGCAGCTGAGTACTGGAGTTCTTTCTCGAGTTCTGCTACTCTGGCTCCCAGATCCTCAATCGGTTCGGACTCTTCGTCCTGCTCGACAGCCTCGTCGCCAGCGTCGTCTGTCACGTTGTCGCGTCCTGTGGCCCATTCAATAATCCAATGGTATTCTATTCAGCATAGAAGTACTCTCCCTTGGCCTTCTGTTCTCGGTCCTTGACACTCCCAGGTTTGTTAATCCGGGGTCTGTGGGAGTCATGGTCACGACGGAAGGTGACGTCCACGTCAGACAAGAAGCGGTTCATCCCCTTGCGTAGACTGAGGGGGCCAACGGCGTTGCCGTTACTGCCGCCCTCACCATCGAAAACCAGAAGAGAGTCACTGACGATGTCGATGAAGTAGATGTCATGGTCGATTACCATGGCGGCCTTTTCGTTGCTCTCCATGGTCCTGCGAATAGCCTTGGCTGTCTCCATCCTAGCGTTGGCATCTAGGTGAGCGCTCGGCTCATCGAGTAAGTATAGGTCCGCCTCCTTACCGAGGCAGATGGTGATGCTTACTGCCTGAAGCTCACCACCGGAGAGTTTCTTGGCCTGTAACTCCAGCATCTTGTCGACCTGCAGAGTTCGAACTACCTGCGTGTGGAACTCTCCAGCGCGCCACTTGTTGCCCAGTTCGGTGTCGAGCCAGTCTTGAACAGTCCCGTCGAAGTCGGCGCTGACGTGCTGGGGCTTGTAGGATACCTTGGCATCCATTGTGCACCATCCTTCGTCAGGGTCCATCTCTCCAGCGATGATTCTGACCATCGTGGTCTTCCCGGTGGCATTGGGGCCTACGACACCTACCACCTCGGCTGACTTGACCTCGCCCTCGCCAGTCTTGAGGTGGAAATCGCCAAGCGTCTTCTCGAGGCCGCCCCATTTCAGAATCGGCGCGCCGACTTCCTCTCCCCTAGTACGGCCACGTAGGAACTGTATCGGCTTCTCACGAATCCTGATGTTCTCTTCGGGAAGGAAACCGTCTAGGTAGGCGTTGATCGCTGTGCGCGTCGAGCGTGGGGGGGTGAAGATTCCGTAAGCCGCGCGCTCACCGTAAACCACATGCAGCAGGTCGCACATCACGTCGAGTATTGCTAAATCGTGCTCGACGACTAGGACGCGCTTGCCGCGCTCGGCCAGATTCTGAATAATTCTAACCATCCTTATCCTCTCGTGAATGTCGAGGTACGAGGACGGCTCATCAAAGAAGTAGACATCAGCCTCCTTGAGAAGCGTGGCGCATAGTGCCACGCGTTGTAGTTCCCCTCCCGACAAAGCGCCGAGCTTACGGTCGAGCACGTGATTAATCGCTAGTAGGGAGGTGTAATCGACCAGCTCACCACGGTCATCCACCTTCTCGAGCAACTCGCGCACATCACCTTCGAAGATCTTCGGCAATTTGTCGATGTACTGTGGCTTGACAGCAATCGACACCCCCTCTTCAGCGACCATTCCAAGGTAATCGCGCAATTCTCCGCGCGGAAACGATTCGAGAACCTCTAACCAGTCTCGAGAGTTTACAGTCCAGTCGCCTAGATTAGGCTGGATGGTTCCGGCGAGTAGGTTTACTGCGGTTGATTTCCCCATCCCGTTGGGACCTAGGATTCCTACTACCTGCTCCTCACGGGGGGCGGGCAACCTGAACAGACGGAAACCGTTCTCGCCGTAGCGATGTGTCATTTCGCCGTCGAGTTCTTCGGGCAGATTGGTGATAATGAGGGCGTCGAATGGGCACTTGACGACGCAGATGCCGCAACCTATGCACAGGGACTCCGAGACTAGCGGCTTGCCGCTGGAGTCGTCAAGGACAATGCATTCGATGCCGTTGCGCACTGGCGGGCAGAATGCCCAGCATTCGGCGTTGCACTTCTTCGGTTGGCAACGATCTTCCAGTAGAACTGCTACCCTCATGCTGCTTTCCCCGTTGCGAATCGCTCAATACTTCTTCTGTGTGGCTTGCCATAGGCAGCCGCTTCTCCTCAGAGTACGAGGAAGCGGTAGCGTACGTACACGTACGCGGCGAAGACCATCTTCTCGGTCTTGCTGAGTTGGATTCTTTCAGTGAAGACATCGCCATCCTTTTTCTGAATCTTCTTGAGGATGGACTGGTAGAATGTCGCCATTGCAGCAGGGGAATAGCGAGATGATCTGTCAAGCATAGGAAATAGTTTGAACGCCTTTTCACGGTACCCGTCACACCTCTCGATGTACTCATCTACGAAAGGCTTCCATCCGGGGTGCTTGAGTAGCTCCTTACCGCTCTTCACATCATCCTCGGTGATGCCAAACCGGGCAAGGTCGTCGAGAGGCAGGTAGATTCTGTCGCGCTCAGCATCCTCGGCGACGTCACGTAGGATGTTGGTAAGTTGCATGAAGACCCCCCATGACTCAGCATACTCACGGGCCCGCTGGTCGTCGTAACCGTAGATTTCGATGCACACGAGGCCGACAGTAGAGGCGACTCGGTAGCAATATGAGTAGAGGTCCTCAAAGGTCTGGTAGCGGTTGCGATGGAAGTCATCTTCCATCCCACTGACCATGTCATCCAGCAACTGCCGAGGGATTCCAAAGGTCTCGACGGTGTCTTTCACCGCCATAAAAATGGGGTCAGTTGAGGTAATCTCACCGTATGCAGTGGAGAGTTTCTTTCTGTAATAGAACAACTGCGACATCTTGTCGTTGTAGGCCGATCTGTCTACGACCGGCCTGCCTGGGCTGAGCAGTTCGATCTTGGACCTGTAGTCAACCGACTCAGGCTCGTCCGATGAGCCGCCTGGGAATACATCCACGTAGTCCCCGTCGGCGATGTCGTCAGCGCGTCGGCAGAACGCGTAGTAGGCCATTATGGCCCGCCGCTCAAGATTTGGCAGGTACTTGAACGAGTGGTAAAAGTTGCCCGCCTCTCTCCTAGTGAGTTCCTCGCAGTAGTCGTAAGCAGTCTCCGTCATCTCGTCAGGAACATCCGGTTCGGTCCATATTGCCGCGTCGATGTGTCTGAATGGATTGACTAACTCGCCACGAGATCCGATAACTCCCATGAAGATGGCCCCCTCCCTCACTGCCTCAAGGGCGGTGATGCTGATTGCACGGGCTGCCTCCTTGGTCAGGCTGACAGCCGAACGCACCCTCTCGATACCTCTTGCTGGCTCATCGGCCTCGTACAGGGATATGCTCTGCCCGGCGCCGTATTCGGCTGTTGTGTCCGAATCTGAATCCTGACGCTGAGTCATGCTATTCCCGAATCGAGCGATTGCAGCCTGCCTTTGAACCTCTCCCTCGTGCGCGCGGGCCTCGCGTCATGCGGCCCTTAGGGCCGCAGTGAAACGTTTTCCCCAACCGTCTCAGGCATTGCGATACTCGTTGAGTAGCGTCTTGCTACTCTTGGTAAAGGGAATTGCAAAAGCAACCCTCTTCAGAAGTGCTTTGATATCTGATCTGGTGATCTTGATTCTGCTGCTCTCATCAAGCACGTTACTTCCTCTCAGGAGTTTCAGGGTACGCTGCCCGATAAGTACGGGCAGCATGCAGGACCCGCGAAGTCGAAACTGGCTGTGCGGAAGCATTCCGATGTAACTCACGGCTGCATCGAGATGGGATTCGGCTACGTCGATGTAAGAGTCGAATAGCGGTCTGAAACGCTCCATGTTGCCCTTGTCTAGAAGGTCGTAGGAATCCAAGCCGTGAGCCGACAGTGAACTGCTTGGGATGTAACAGCGTCCCATTCGTAAGTCTACAGGGATGTCTCGTAGGATGTTAATCAACTGCAGGGCCTTGCCGAAGCGAACGCCCTTCTCGAAAAGATCCGCCTCGGTCTCGGCATCAGTATCGAACAGATGGTCGAGGGTCATCCTAGTCCAGAACTCCCCTACGCTACCTGCGACCCTGTATGCGTAGTCGTCCAGTTCAGTATCCTCCGATAGGGAGACTACCTTTTCCTCTGTTGCACCGAAGAAACGCTTCAGGTCAAGGCTCTGCCCTCCCACGATAACATCGAGACAGCGGCGGATATGGAGCTGGTCGGAGTCGGAGAGCCGGTCGATACACGCCACTGTGGCTGGCATGCTCTCCAGCAACTTCCTCTCGGAATCGATTCTCTGTAGACGAGCGAGCTCCGAGAGGTCTGGCAGCAAGTCCGATCGGCCCTGCGCGTACTCATTATACTGTTCCAGTGCTACGAACCTACTCTCAGCAGATCCTCTCTCTGAGTCTGCTATGGTGTCGGAGGTCCGGGCCAGAAGGTAGAGCAGACCGATTTGTGAGCGGACACCTGAAGGTAACTCCTTGAGACTGAGATAGAAGGAGCGCGAGGTGCCCTCTAGTATTGCATCCAACTCCGTGTCCAGTAGGTCTGCCATGGCAATCCCTCGGTTCAACTCAGTCAGTCCCTCATCTAAGACTCTCGCAGTCCTGCTTCGATAAGCACCCCAAGCAGAACTTCTCCGATGGCCGACGGGTCTCTGGCGATGTGGATGCCGGCTGCTTCGAAGGCTGTGAACTTCTCCTCTGCAGTTCCTTTTCCACCTGAGATGATGGCCCCTGCGTGCCCCATTCTCTTGCCCGGAGGAGCAGTGGCGCCGGCGACGAAACCCACGATGGGTTTGCTGAAATTATCCGCAGCCCACGCGGCCGCATCCTCCTCGGCGGTGCCGCCAATCTCACCAATCAAAACCACTGCCTCTGTGTCCGAATCCTCTTCGAAGGCGGCTAGGCAGTCGATGAAACCGGTCCCGCTGACCGGATCGCCACCGATGCCGATGCAAGTGGTCTGCCCCTCACCTATGCTCATTGTCTGAGCCACTGCCTCGTAGGTCAACGTGCCTGACTTGGAGATGATTCCAATCCTGCCCTTGGCGTGGATGTACCCCGGCATGATGCCAACCTTGCAACCACCTTGATCCCCAGGTGTGATTATTCCCGGGCAGTTGGGGCCAATCAGTCGGACTCCGGGTTTGTCGGCGATGTGGCCAATCGAGCGTACCATGTCTAGGGTTGGAATGCCCTCTGTGATGCATACGATTATGCCGCCTTCGTTGAGCTCATGGAAGGCCTCAGCGGCTTCGATGATGGCTGAGGCGGCGAATCTAGCTGGCACGTAAATCACGCTGACGTCAGCGCCAGTATCCAAGACTGCCTCGGCCATACTGTCGTAGACAGGGACTGAGCGACCGGGTAGATCCACTGTCTGGCCGCCCTTTCCCGGAGTGACTCCGCCGACGATATCGGTGCCGTACTCGATCATCCGAGTGGCGTGAAAGGTTCCCTGACTGCCGGTGATGCCCTGCACGAGCACCTTGCTATCCTCATGGACCCAGATGCTCATTAGTTCCCACCTCCGATTGCACCGACAATTGCCTCAGCACCCTCAGCGAGGGTACTGGTCGTGATGACGGCCAAGTCGCTCGACTCGAGAACTTCCTTGCCCTCCTTGTGATTGGTTCCGGAGAATCTGACCACAAGCGGGACCTCAAGGCCAATCTCTCTAGAGGCGTTTATGATGCTGCGAGCGACCATATCGCAGCGGATGATACCGCCGAAGATGTTGACGAGGATTCCCTCAACATTGGGATCTTCAAGGATGATGCCAAAGGCGGTTGTGATGGACTCCTTGTTGGCTCCGCCACCAATATCGAGGAAGTTCGCTGGCTCACCGCCATACAGTTTGATGACATCCATCGAGGCCATCGCGAGGCCAGCGCCGTTGACCAAGCAGCCGATGTTACCGTCGAGTTTGACATAGGATAGGCCGGACTGATTCGCCCTGACCTCAACCTCCTCTTCCTCGGAGAGGTCACGTAATTCATCCCTCCAAGGGTGTCTGAACGATGCATTGTCATCGAAGCTGACCTTCGAGTCCAACGCGACCATGATGCCACCCTCGGTCCTGACGAGCGGATTAATCTCAATCATGGAGCAGTCTCGCTCGACGAACATCCCTTCTAGTTGACCAATCATCTCGACGAAGGAGTCATGGGCTAATCCTGTAAGTCCCAGTGAGTCAGCGAGGGAATTCTTCTGCTCGTCCTGCAGACCCTCTCTAGGATCCACCCAGGCCTTGTGGATGGCCTCGGGAGTGTTCTCTGCCACTTCCTCGATATCCATGCCGCCCTCAGTCGATGCCATGATCAGGACAGAGTCAGCCTCCCGGTCGACCAGTAGGGCGAGGTAGTACTCATGGGCGATGGCACAGCCAGCCTCGATATACAGGTGGTTAACCATCTTGCCAGCGGGACCGGTCTGCTTGGTGACCAGTCTGTGTCCGAGAATGTTTGAGGCGTAGTTCTCGACCTCCTTGCGAGAGAACGCGATCTTCACACCGCCCTCCATCACCAACTCGCCAGTGTCCGGGGAGTACAGGCTGCCTTTGCCCCTGCCACCGGCGTGAATCTGACTCTTGACTGCGACTACCTTAGAGCCCAGCGAATCATAGGCTGCGAGGGCTTGCTCGACGCTGGTGCAGTGAACACCGTCCTGAACTGCGATACCTGACTCCCTGAACAGGGCTTTGCCCTGATACTCGTGGATGTTCACGACCCGGCGACCCCCGCGCCATCTTTCAACGATGCGCATGCACGCCGTGTGTGGCGCGGACGCGAAGCGCTCAAACGCGGCCACACGCCCGACAGGGTATGGACGTCATAGTTCTGGCCGGGGGCTTCGGCACAAGGCTGCGGCCGTGGACAGAGGGACGGGCCAAGCCGCTGCTACCGCTTCTCGACAAGACCCTGCTGGAGCGGGTGGTTGAGGCAGTTCCTCCAGAGATGGTCGACAGAGTAGTGGTCGCTGCTGGATATGGAATCGACGAGATGGAATCTTTCTTCGAAGGCTCGAGCATGCCCTATGATGTCGTACTATCAATCGAGCAAGAGGCCATGGGAACGGGCGGTGCGGTGGCGTTGGCGCGGCAGCACCTCAGCGGAGATGGTCCAGTTCTCGTGCTCAATGGAGACCTAATCTCAAGCGTTGATGTGGCCGCTTTGGCCGCTCATCATGCGGCAACAGGCGCCAAGGCCACGCTGTCCCTTTGGGAGGTCGAGGACCCGAGCCGCTTCGGGGTCTGCGACCTCGGCAAGTCAGGCATGATCCACAGATTCCAAGAGAAGCCCGAGCGAGGCACCGAGTTCTCTAACCTAATCAACGCAGGGTGCTACCTAATCGAGCGTGACGTGTTGAGTGGTCTTTCCAGCGACAAGCACAGCATGGAACGTGAGGTCTTCCCTGGCCTCGCCGAGGCGGGAGAGATGGCGGGCCTCGCGTTCACCGGCTACTTCGTCGACGCCGGCACTCCAAACTCGTTTATCGAGGCTGCACAAGTCTGCATAGCAAACGGCCGCTACGACAGCGGCCATGTGGAGGGCGATTCATGGTTTGGCGAAGGCTCCAACTGCATCGGTTCGACACACTCCTCCTCCATCGGTCAGGGATGCAACATTGCAGAGGGGGCCTCGCTGTCCGATTGTGTTGTCTTGTCTGGAGCGAACGTAGAGGCAGGGGCTCGACTCGATGGTTGCCTAGTGGGCCAGGGCGCCAATGTAGGCGCTGACTCGAATTATTCTGGTCTTGTGATAGGCCACGGCGAATCTGTTTAGGCCGGGAAAAACAGCAAATACCGGGCCGATTGAGGACATTAAGATGCCCGACTTCGGCAATATTGGATTTTCCGGCAAACTACGTCCATCTCAAGTCGCCTCATCGCAGATAATCAGAAACCAACTCTCGGCCGGAGAGAAGAAACTCTTGGTAGTGGCCCCTCCCGGTTCTGGTAAGACCGTCCTCGGCCTGTACGTCTGGTCCGACTTGATTAGGAAACCCACTCTGGTCCTCAGCCCAAACTCCGCCATCCAATCACAATGGATAGCGCGTGCGAAGGAACTCTTCGAGCTGGATGGCAGGGAAGCCGAAATTGGGACCAATCCGAAGGACCCTGGTATTCTGACCTCACTGACCTACCAATCAGTGACAATGCCATCCAAGGGAGGTGATAATTTGGACGAGGCAGCAATCGACATCTGGAAGGCCAAGCTAATGGAGTCGGACAATACTGGAATCAGCCAGGCCGAGGACGCGGAATCTGCGATGGCCTGGATCGATGACCTCCGGGACAAGAACCCAGAGTACTACTCAGAGAGATTAGGATTCTACCGCAAGAAGGTTCGAGATGATTTAGCCCAGCACGGCAATGCATTGTGGATACTCCACGAGTCATCGAAGGAGAATCTCAGGAGATTATCAGAGGTGGGCATCGGTCTGATTATCCTAGACGAGTGCCATCATCTGATGGAGCACTGGGGGAGGGTCCTAGTTGAGATGAGGGAGTTATTCGGAGACCCTGTGGTACTCGGCCTCACAGCGACCCCTCCGGATGTGGACTCCGCCAGCACATCGTCCGCAGACATGTACTCGGAGTTCTTCGGCGAAGTCGACTATGAGGTACCAGTTCCTGCTTTGGTCCGTGATGGTAATCTGGCTCCCTATCAGGATCTCGCCTACTTCGTTCGTCCGACTCAGGACGAACTGAGATACATCGCCAATGTAGATGACGAATTCAACGAACTAGTCGGCCAGATTAGCTTAGGCTCCGATAAAGAAGAGAAAGGAAGGACTCCTCCTCTGGAAGTCTGGCTGGCTCAGACCTTGGACGAACTCCTCCTACCAAGCGGACCTGCCAAGGACTGGGGCTCCTTCAGCAGAAGGGACCCTACTCTATCTCGACTGGCTCCGCTCTACCTATCTCACAAGGGACTCAACCTACCTCCTGGGGTCCCGGCCCCAATCGAGTTAGGCATTGAATGGAACCAGCATGACCTGATCCCTCTGCTTGACAGGTACATCAGGAACGGCTTGATGCGATCGAAGAGCAAGAAGGACCACGCTCTCGCCGATGATGCCAAGCAGAAGCTCAGGATGCTGGGAGTTCAAATCACTGAGTCCGGGGCTAGAGCATGCGCCTCTCCGGTTGGCAGAGTGATGGCATACGCCAATGCGAAGTACGATGCCCTCAGGGATGTCCTCAATGCCGAGATGCAGGCACTAGGGTCTGACATCAGGGCAGTTGTAGTGACGGATTTCGAGAAGACCTCGGCAACCGCTATCGTCGAAGGTGTGCTAGACAAGGGCGCAGGAGGGGCTGTAGCGGCCTATCGGGCCATTCTTGAGTCCGATTCGACTGACATTCTGGATCCCGTTCTGATGACCGGTTCCACCGTGCTTGTGGATGACGACCTTTTGGAGAGGATATTTCCCAGATTTGAGCAATGGGTAGAGGAGCGCAACCTTGACATCAAATTCGATTACATCGAACGTGATGGCTTCATGGAAATCCGTGGGAGTGGTGAGCATTGGCAGCCGCGATATTACACGATGATGATTACCGAACTCTTCCAAGAAGGAATCACCAAGTGCATCGTCGGGACCAGGGGCTTGCTCGGTGAGGGTTGGGATGCCAGCCGAATCAACGTCCTGATTGACCTTACCACGGTGACAACAAGCATGAGCATCAACCAACTGAGGGGGCGATCCTTCAGGCTGGACAAAGAATGGCCGGAGAAGGTCGCAAACAACTGGGACATCGTCTGTTTGGCAGAGGAGTTCAGTAAGGGGTTCGATGACTACGACCGATTCAAGCAGAAGCACAGGCAGCTGTATGGTGTCTGCGATGATGGGGCCATAGAGAAGGGCGTGGGGCATGTCCACGCGGCCTTCACCGAAGTTCGCCCAGAGGGGATATCGGAGAATCTAGCGGTCTTCAACGAGGATATGATTAGGAGGGCGAGGAATAGGCCTCGTTCCAGGGATCTGTGGAATGTTGGGGTGCCCTTCAATGCGGTCCCGAAGGAAGCATTAGAGGTGAAGACGGGAGGGGGATTCGGAGTAGGATTCCCTCCTGCTAGGAACATAGGTTCGGCCCAGTGGACTGATGAGTCATTGATTATGGCGATTGCAGACGCCGTCGCCTCATCGTTGATGGAGGTCAAGGAGATTAGCCCTGTTGCATCAAAAGTAGCCGGTGGGAGCCGT
>Ga0257107_1000844_pt1 | contig 11637 bp, 14 predicted proteins | sample LP_taG_2_FD_190178 | JGI IMG/M metagenome (GOLD analysis project Ga0257107, IMG submission 190178) | Marine microbial communities from Northeast Subartic Pacific Ocean, Canada - LP_J_2011_P26_500m | ecosystem: Environmental > Aquatic > Marine > Oceanic | place: Canada: Northeast Subartic Pacific...
CACTTGAAGAAACTATAGCAGATACAGTTGGAACAATGGTAGCCTCAAATACCGAATCAGGAATAACTGTAGCATATCAAGATGCAGATAATACATTAGATTTCACAGTTGGTACACTTAACCAAGATACAACAGGAACAGCAGCAATAGCAACAACAGTTACAATTACAGATAATGAATCAACTAATGAAGATAACGCAATCATCTTTACAGCAGGTGGAGATCTTGATGGTGGAAACTTAGGATTAGAATCAGATGGAGATTTAAAATATAACCCAAGTACTGGTCTCTTAACATCGACAGGTGGGGCTTTTACAACTATAGCAATGGCTGGAGGTATTGACATGAACGAGCAATCTATCACAGAAATTAAAAGATTTGATACTAAAATACCTTCTGATGTATCATATGCTTCAACAGTTAATATAGACTTTGACACAAACGAAGAAATTATATTAGGACAGTTAACAGGTAATATTACATTTACATCATCTAATGAGGCAAAAGGAAAACATAAGACTATTCATATGGAATCAGATGGAAGTGCAAGAAGTTTCACATTCCCTGATTGGTTTTTCTATGGCACAGAACCAAGTGCAACCACAGCAAGTAAAAAATCTGTCTTATCATTAACTTGTTTAGGAACAGCAGATACAGACGTTAGAGCAGTTTACGTAGAGGAAGTGTAAACACATGGTCTTTAGACCAAGAAATCCAGCATTTGTTGGAGCAGCAAGTGGAGCAGTTCCTGATCAGGTATCAGGTCAAGATTCAGCAGCAAACAGCACATCACAGATAACTATAAGTTGGAATGCAGTTACAGCAATTCCTGCTGTCACATCTTATACAGTTCAAAGATCAACATCATCAGGTAGTGGATTTTCAGATATTGAAGAGACTGTTGGAAATGTTACAAGTATAGCAGACGCAAGTCTGTCAACATATACAAATTATCATTATAAAGTTAGGGCAAACAACGCAATAGGCAGTGGTATATATTCAGGTGAAACTACTAGTATAACAAATGGAGTTGTACCAAACCAAGTTACAGGATTAACTGCAACCAAAGATGGTGATGACATTGACTTGGATTGGAATGATGCTACATTTAACACTCCTGACACAGGTAAAACATATACAGTTCAAAGATCGACTTCATCAGGCAGTGGATTTTCAGATAGAGTGACAGGTTTAACTTCTTCAATATATGTAGATTCAGATCCAGCCACAGGCAGCACATATTATTACAAAGTAAAAGCACTTAATACATATGGTTCTGGTGCTTATTCTAGTGAAACATCTGGTGTAAATATGCCATCACCACCTAACGCATTAATTATGGGAGCATCAGAAGGCAGTGCAAGAAGTAACTATGATTACTTTAATATTTCAACACTCGGTAATGCTACACTTGGTGGAACACTCACAATACCCTTTTCATATTCTGGTGGGTGTGCTGGAACTACAAGGGGTTATATTATGGGGGCTTATTCAGGTGGACATAGAGATAATATAGATACTATTGTAATAGCAACACATGGAAATGCAACAGATTTTGGTAATTTAGATCCATATAGAAACGGTTGTGGTGCATCATCAAATACGACTTATGGAGTATGTTATCAGAGTCAGCAATCATTTGGTTTTACAAGCATAAACAGATTTACAATAGGAACATCTGGTAATGCGTCAGCTTATGGTAGTTGTACAACAGGTCATGACCCTGCTTCAAATGTTAGAAGTTCATCAAGGTGGATAAATGCTGCTTTTAACTCCAATGGAAGAAGTGATATTATAGAGTATGCTTCATTCACATCTAACTCTGGAACATCAGACTTTGGAGATCTTCAAAGAGTAGGAAGTTATGGTAATGGTCTGTCAAATGCTACAAGAGGTATTATCAGTGGTGGAAACGAAGATGCAGGAATATCAGATGATACTCAATACATCACTATTGCTTCAACAGGAAATGCTACTCAAAGTGGAGATTTACATACAGCAGGACAGGGAATGATGGGTGTTGGAAATAGTTCAAGAGGTGTATTTTGTGGTGAAAATAATGGTACAAATATGCAATATCAATCAATTACTAGTACAGCAACATGGTCTGACTTTGGGGATTTATCAGTTGCTAGAAGCATGGGAGGAGCAGCGAGCCACTATTGAGCAACATTAATATAATCATAACAAGAGTTGTTGTTATTGAATGATTTAGTAATTCCTGAAGAAGTATCAGACCTAATTAAAATAGATAAAAAATTAATGGATAAAATAAACAGTAGGTTGCCTGAATTTAACAGAGCAAAGTCAATGATAGGACACTCTACATCACAAACAAGTTATTCCTTACAGACAATGAATATGATTGATTCTGCACCACTTTCAAGAATGAAACAATGCCTATCACAGATTAGAAAAAAGTATGAAGCATTGCAAGAAGCATATTTCAAAATTGAGAAAGTAAAATTGGAAATAAAAAAATTGGGAAAAAAAAAACAAACTGAATTAACAGATGTATTAATTAGAGAAAAAGTATCACAGATTGAAAATATATCATTTTCCATGTCAAACGCAGTAAGACAACTTGGTATGTTTCAAAATATGTATGACAGTATTAAAAAGAATCATAATATTCCTGATGATTGGACAGAAGCAGATTATGAAAAACAGGAAATAGAAAACATGATCAAATCTGCATTTAGGCTAGGAATACAGGAACTTACTGCAATGGGTAGATTCACAAATCCATGTGTTGAATGGTGTGAACAGTTAGGAATACACCCACAAATCGCAGAACAACGAATAAGAGATTATATGCAAGCAACTAATGACAAGATGAACAATGGCGAAAAAGTTACAGTAAAAGATATGTATTATTTTCTAGACTCAATGGTAGAAGAATTTGGTGAAGAATGGAAACACGCAATAAAAAGAATAGGTCTTGACGAAATCGGTGCTACTGAGTTCATGGCAGAAGGACAGACGAGACCAACATGAAAATATTACTAGCAATACCAGTAATAGCATTGGTTTGTGCTGGGGTATTGTGGTCATTGGGTGTTTTTAATCAGGAAGAAGAAAAATCATTACCACCTGTAGAACCATTGCCACCTATAGAATCTGAAGAGTCAACAATTCCTACAGAACCAGACTGTGAAGATAATTTATACGTTACAATATATAGATATGATTTAAGGACAGGAGAGTTTGACTGGTATATGTATGAGGGAGATATGAAATGCCATAACATAGACGCATATAAGGAATCACCAGACTTTGCAGTTGAATATGAGAATGGTTTTTGGCTAGGGGTGGATTAATCTGTGGTCAGAAAAGCTGCAACGTTTCAGAAGACAGTATTCCAGAATAATATCTTTAATGTAGTAATAGAGAATTCTGCAATAAGAAGAATATTTCAATCTAATGTATATCAAAATAATGCGTTTAGTAATGTAACTGAATTTTTACCAGTGTTTCAACCAAATGTATATGATACCGAGAATTTTGCTCCATTTCAGGGTTTTTCTACTGTAACAGACACCACAGCAGAAAATGTAGCAGTAGCAGAGGCAGAAAACACAGTAATGGGCAGGGTAAGAACAATAGCAACAGAGATAATAAGCATAGCAGAGGCAAACATACGAATAAGAGGAAGGTTTGGCTTTGTAAGTGAGTCTATAGCAATGGCAGAATCACTGGCAAGGGCTAGGGCAGTTGCAAGAAGTATAGCAGAAACCATAGCTATATCTCAATTTGATGGTAGAATTAGAGACTTGGCTAGGACATTGGCTGAGAGTATGGGAATCACAGAAGCCATATCAAACGGTAGAGGATTGGCTAGAACATTATCTGCAAATATAGGAATGGTTGAAAGCCAAATGCAAAGGCTTGTAAAGTCTCATATGATATCAGCGAGTATAGCTATAGCAGAAACCAACGGAAGAGTTAGAGGACTTGTAAGAACTCTTGCACATAACATAGCAATGGCAGAAACATTCCCAAGAATATTAAACAAAGCTCACTCGGTTGCTGAAAATATCAGAATAAGTGTGTTTGACGCATTCCAATTTAATGTATTCCAGCATAATATATTCCAATCATTCCAACAAGAAGCAGTAAGAGTAATTGGAAAATATGGATATATAAGTGAGACTATAGATATCACTGAGATACCCACCAGACTTAGAGGATCACTACAAATACTTTCAGAGGCAGTAGGTATGGTAGAAGTCAACGACAGAGTGAGGGTAATGGTAAGAACAATAGCAGAAAATATGGCTATATCACAGTTTAGTGGAAGAGCAAGAGATGTAATAAGAACATTACAAGAAGCCTTATCCATAGCAGAAATTCACAATAGTGCAAGAACGCTGGCAAGAACACTTGCATTCAACGTTGGTATGACAGAAAGCCAAATGCATAGACTTACAAAAATATACGTATTATCATTCAATGTAGGTATAACAGAAGCCAATGATAGAGTGAGATCTATGGCGAGAATAATATCAGAGAATATTTCCATATCACAATTCAGTGGTAGAATAAGAGATTTGGTTAGAACACTACAGGAGTCATTAGGAATGGTTGAAACTCAAATGCAGAGGCTTGCAAAGGCTCATATACTATCTGCAAATGTAGGCATAACAGAAACCAATGATAGGTTCAGAGCATTGTCAAGAATACTATCATTTAATATTGGTGTAACAGAAACCAATGATAGAATAAGATCAATGATTAGAATTTTGGCAGAATCTACAAGCATATCAGAAGTGGCACAGAATCTCAGGGCGAGATTAAGAACACTGTCAGAGAATATGGCTGTCTCAGAAGTCAACCAAAGAATGGTTACTATCATAAGAGTTATGTCAGAATCATTAGGAATGACAGAGAGTTTAGCTGCATTCAAGGGATTTGTCAGAACTGTAACAGAATCTGTGGGTATAGTACACTTCACTGGAAGGCTAAAGAGAGAAGGATTCGTAAGAATTAGAAGAGTAGCAAAACTATTCAGAAGAGGACAGTCTGCTAAAACTTATAAACGTGGAGGAAGTGTAAAAGGTGCTGACCGATGAGCACAAACATGATAGGAAGAGCAACCGAATATAGAGTAAAAGCTGGCAGTAGGGCTACATTATCACTCACAATTACAGACTCTGCTGGAACTGCAAAGTCATTAACTGACACAGTAACATATGCAAGTGGGAGTTGGAAGGTGTGGAAACCAGATGGAACTCTTATAATAAACGGTGCTATAACATATGATGATAGGGTTAATGGACTAATAATATATCCATTAACAGCAAATGATACAGCATTAGCAAACGCAGGTAATTGGGAAGGAGAAGTTGAATTAAAAAACTCGTCAGGTACTATGGTTGAGCAGACACAATCTTTTAATTTCACTATAGAGGAGAGTTACTAATGGCAAAAATAGTTCAGACCACAGGTGGAGTTTGTGAATTGTGTGGTCATCATCAACAAAATCATTATCATAATGATGGTTGTGACCTTTGTGATTGCACCAGTCGTGGTAAACGAGTTATTCTATAAACGTTTATATTAAGTAATATAACCATATTAGCCATGTTGACGTTAGATCAGATTAAAGAAAAGGTATATTTTGAATTTAGAAGAGCACAGACTGATGCAATGCATACAGAAAGACTTGGAAGAATTCATGTTTCTGACATCATAAAACCATGTATGAGAAACGTTATTTATAAAAAACTACTTCCATTCACTGGAATGGATACGGAAGATATGCGTAGCCTTTACATAGGTCAGGCTGTTCACAATGCGTCTATGGTCGCTACAGATGATAAGTATCATGAGATGTTTTTGGCTTATGATTATACAAGAGATGAGGCATTAACATATAAACAGGCTAAGGCTATACCAGAAAATGATCCAAAACACATGGATATTATATATGGTTCTATTGACGATTTGGTTAAAGTAAACGGTGAGTGGGTTATAACAGATAAGAAAACAACTGGATCTATAGACTATTTCGCAGGTAGATATGGTAAACCTAGTGAATCTCACGTAGATCAGATTAATAGATATCGAGTTTTGTTAAAAAAATGTTACAATATTGACTCAAAACATGGTGCAGTCATCTATATCTCTAACTCAATTAATAGGGAAAAGAAAGATAAGCCTACAGTTTTGGCATTCAAATTAAGTCCAATAGAAGAAACGTTAAAGGATATGATAATAAAGGCAAAAATCATAAAGGAATCTATGGAAGAAACAAAGTTGCCTGAAAGAACAAAATGTTATCTCTGTGATGGGATGTGTCCATACGCCTCTAGATGTTTTAGTGAGGATGAATTCCAAATTGATAGATGAACATCAGATAAGAGACATGATTTTATATCAGAAAGAGAAAATAGTTCACGAAGAACCTGACGCAGAAGAATTTCACATACCACATAAGTTTGTCAATATGTCTGATGATGAAAGGCGTGGGGTTATAAGATCTCTAACATGGGTATTAACAGCAGATGAAGAAGATCTTCGTTGAAGATATATTTTAATGCCAACAATAAGGCTACTAAAGAGGCTTTAATTCAATGTGGTGTAAAGAACGTAATGCTTTCATTCAGGCATTCATATGCAAATATAAATACATTCAGGAATAAATTTGAATCTGTTTTTGTAGTTGCTGGAACTAAAACAAAAGCTGATAATTACCATTCATTTTTACGAACAAAAAAAGAATATTATGATCTAGCCACACAGTATGATGTAAGATATGATATGGATGAAACTGTGAAATATTTAGAAAAGGAAAGAAAAGAAGGTATAGATTGGACAATTCCTGTATTACAAAAGAACTATCTTTTACATCTAAGTAGGATTAGACCAGAACCTAATAGTATGGTGTGCCTTGGGGAAATTCATGGGTATGATGAAACAGAAGATCAGATAAGAAAGTTACCTAGAAACCTAAAATATCATGGATTAGCTAAAGGCAAGTTTGTCATGAATAGAGTATTTGATAGTATAGATACGAGTGCTTGGATATCTGCAGCGATGTCAAAGAAGACAGAGGTATGGAATGCCAATACAACCTATTCAATGTTCTTTGGTGAGAAGGGTAAGTCTATGAAGCCCATGCTTAATCATGCTCTAGAAGTATATAAAGAGAATTTGGAAAAGGTGAATGTGACAAAGGATGGTATATTAAATAATGATTATTATCACCTGTTAAAAGCACCTGTAGCACTGCTTTTTATGCCTATGTGTAAGGCACTTAACTGTTATGAAGAAAACTTTATAAATTAACAATAATAGAAACAAACATGAGTGATGATAAGTTATTCAAGATTAAGCCTATAGGCAAAGGTGGAGAGGTTGTCCTTGATAAGAGAAAAACCATATCACCGTTTAATTCTGCAAAGCATTTAAGAACTGCAAACATACCTGCATATTGTGACCAATGTGTGTATAGGTCTATTGACTCAGGTGGTAATGGTAAATGTCCAAAATATGAAGAGGGTGCTATATGTGCAATTCGTGAGGATTTTGTAAAATTCATTAATGATCTAGATACTAGAAATCCAGAAGATGTTAAATCAATGCTTGATATGTTAGCAAAACTATCATTTGAAAATGTGTTAATGGCTCTAGCAGAGTCTAAATTTGATGGTAACATACCTGATAGGAACACAAAAAGTGAGATTAACACCCTGCTAAATGTAGTGAAAACTATCAATGAATTGAACAGTAAGATAGTTTTATCGGAAAAAACAAAGTATGACAGTAAGGGAGATATTGAAAGTATATTCAAACAGATAAAGGCACAGAGGACAGACTGATGGAAGAAGACTTATACTTGTGGTTTCTATGTGGTTGTTATCTACTAGGTGGTTTAACTATTGGTTGGTTTGGTGGGATTTGGTATAGAGATAGAAAGAAAGGTGGTAAAACTGGAACAGGAAGATGGGATTATATTGACAGACATTTAGGAGACGGTGGATTTAATGAGTAAGGCATATGATATTAAGCATTGTATTCATTGTGGAAAACATTTTTGTTGTTCAGAACAAGTTTTATTACACATAAAAACAAAACATATGGTGATTGGTAGTGGCTAATCCAGAATACAAAGAAGGTCATTGTATAAAATGTGGGTGTTATTGGCAAACATCTGATGATGTTAGAAAAGCATTAGGTTGTAAGTGTGATTGCCATGAATGATGACGAAAGACATCTGCTAGAATATGAGAATTATGAGAAAAAGTTAGAGGAATCCATACCAAAAGAAACAGATAAGAGAAAAAGAGATTGGTTAGAGAATAGACTTAAATCGGTTAAACGAAGAATTGTAGCTGTGAGTGTTGAAATAAAGAATGGCTAAACCAAACAAACAAGTGTTAGAAGAACGAAAAAATTTCGTTCAAACTATAACAGACTGTGCTAGAAATCCAAGTAAATTCAGTGAGATATTTTTAGACCACAAACTATTTCCTTATAACAAAAAATATGTAGACTGTCAGGACAGATTCATTGTTTATCGTTCTGGTAGACAGGTAGGTAAAACCATGTCTACAGCAGTCAAGACGATACATTTTGCATTCTTTGCACCTTTAATGTTGGACTCAATAAAAGATGAATGTACCATAGTCATAGCAGCACCTACACAAAATCAGGCTACAATCATGTTTAACAGGATAAGGGATATGATATTGAAGAATGAATTTCTTGCTGGGTTTGTCACAAGGAATACCCAAACAGAATTGTGGGTGAGATTTCTAGATAATACAGGACAGGCTAAGATAATCACAAGGGCTACAGGTGAAACAGGTGTCAGTTTGAGAGGCTATTCACCTCACTGTATAATAGCAGACGAGTGCTCATTTATCAAGACTGATATTCTAAGGGCTTTTCTACCTTCAGGCATGGCTACAAAGGCTAGGGTGTGGCTCACATCAACACCATTCAGTAAGGCTGGGTATTTCTACGAAGCCTGTCAGAATTCAAAGCCTACAAGTCCAGAGGGAATGTGGACAGAATTTCATGTAAAGTCTACAGATAACCCATTAGTTCAAGAAGATCCTATATTCGTAGAAGAGATAAAGAAACTTACCAGAGAGGAATATGTTCAGGAAGTCGAGGGTGAATTCCTAGATATAGGTGACGCTTTAATACCTAACAGTTTAATAATGGAATCAATCTCAGACGCTAGACCTAAAGGCAGAGTATCATATTATATGGGTGTAGACGTAGCAAGAACAGGAAGAGATGAAACAGTATATACCATTGTAGCCATTGATCAAAATGACGTATGTTTTGTTGAGGAAGTAGCAGCAGAGAGTCAATCTAACGTGGTAGATGTGGCTGGAAGGGTAGGGGATTTTGCCTCTAAATATAATGTAGAGACTATTTTTATAGATGAAACAGGTTTAGGTGGTGGTTTGATGGATCTTTGTAGAAATCAGGGATTACCATGTAGGGGTGTGGTATTTACACTACAAGAAAAGGCAGATATGTATAGAAATCTAAGGCTATTATTTGAGAATCATAGGATAAAATTAAGGGAAGTTAACAAACTGGTCTATCAGCTCTCGTATTTACGAAGGGAATATACCGAAACAGGCATAATGAAGATCAAATCTGACGAACATGACGACTACGCAGACAGTTTGGTACTAGCCTGTAGGGCAGCATTTAAGGGTAATGAGTGGCACGTAATAGAAATGGGTAAGGCTTTGCAGAAAGCACTGTTTGGTTAATCTTTAAATATATATAGGAGATATTAAAACATGGCATTACCGAACAGAAAAAAATGGATTACTGAAAGACAGACAGCATATCTAAACGATCATAGTTTTTTAGAAAATCATATAAATACCACAAATGATTTTAAAAATGAAAAATCATTATCTATGGCAAACGAGGATTATGAAACAGAATTTAATTCTACCAAAGCTGCTGAATCAAAACCTATGGACATAGAGGAAGAAGTTTCAGCTATTGAAGATGAAGTAAAGAAACCTGAAAATGATGAAGGAGAAGTTGAGGCTGCAGAAAGAGAATGGGAATATCAGAGAGAACCAGAGGCTCAGGATTTAACAGCACCAGATATGTTTTCCAATTTTCGTAAAGAGACATTACCAATTTTTGCAAGTAAATTCAGCAACCCATTAAAGAGGGATAAAAAAGGAAAGAAAAAAATAGGAAAATTATTATGGGAAGATGATAAAAAACTAGATGTAAAACCAAAGAAAACACCATTTCAAAAATATGAAGAGGATTATGTAGCAAGAGTAACACAACCAGAGATTTCAGGAAATGAGAAACATCGAATGGAACATCCTAATACAAAAGAATACTCTTTCTATAAATCTATGTTAGAATTTCATGATAAAATTGCAACTGACGCAGAAGAAACTCCAATAGGAGCACAAGCCACTGGGAGTTCAGGCTCTAGAGGTGCAGGTGCACCTTTCAAAAGAGGTAAAGGTAAAAAAGTTGGACAACTACAATCTTTAGTAGGTGGTTCAAAAAAACCGTTTGGTTCAAAAGGAAAGAAAGGCGTTGTAGGCAGGGGTGCTAAACAAAGACAGGGTGGAACTAGCTCACCATCTCCAAATGCAGGTGGTGCTATGGCTGGATTGGGAAATCAATATCAACCTAAAATGCAAGTAAAACCAAATCCTGCTGGATTAGGATCACCGTTCAAACAACAAGTCGGGCATCAGAAAGTACCAAAACGAGCACCAGCAAAGCCAGTAAAAGATAGAGCACAAGGAGAAGCACAAGCAATAAAGCAACCTACTCATGCTGGATCTAGTGGTCAGATAACACCACCAAAAGAGGAAAACAGAAAATTACCAAGACCAAAGAAACTAAATAGAAAAGGAGAGAAGAAAGAGGCAAAGAGAATACAACAGCAGAGAAGAGAAAGTGCAGGTAGAGGATCGGAAAAAAATCCACCACCAGCAAGTGGTGAAAAATATAGAAAACAACAGGCAGCCGAGGCATTAGCAAGAAAATTAGGAAGAAAGATGCCAAGCTCAGGTAGTGGTGCACCAAAAATAGCAGCAATGCTCAAAGCATGGTATGGTGAAATTTATGGTATATAAAACATTAAAAGGAGTTGGAACTACCTTTATATACAAAGATGGATTTGGTGCTGGTAATTCAGCCACTCAAGATGCGATAGCAAACAACGTTGTCATTGATCCAGATACTTTCGTAGGTAACAAGAACAATAAAGAAACTTATATAGGTGACAAGGACAAAGAGAAGTTAGCAATGAACAAAATACAACACACTAAAGTTGGTGACGACATACATTATTACATGAATGGTGTGGAAGGTAGGGGAATTGTAGTTAAAATGAGTAATGAATATGTACTTGTAGCCAAGGAAGATGGTGATTTTCAGGATATTCATATAAGTGATACGTTTTTTGTTAAGGATATAGTATTAAATAAGACATGGGATATGATGGATTCTAATGAAAGGACTGAAATGCTTGTAAAGGCACACGCACCCTCTGCTAGATTCGTTACAAAAGACTGGTATAGTTTACCAAGAGAATTGAGAGATGTTTTGACAAAGTTTACTGGCTCAACATCTGAGGCAGGAGTGTCGAGAGATGATGAAACTAAGACACATAGAGAC
>Ga0257107_1000845_pt1 | contig 11630 bp, 13 predicted proteins | sample LP_taG_2_FD_190178 | JGI IMG/M metagenome (GOLD analysis project Ga0257107, IMG submission 190178) | Marine microbial communities from Northeast Subartic Pacific Ocean, Canada - LP_J_2011_P26_500m | ecosystem: Environmental > Aquatic > Marine > Oceanic | place: Canada: Northeast Subartic Pacific...
TATCTGAGTACCGAGTTTTTGCAAAAAACGAATGATTCAAACATTTTTCTCATAATTGAACGCATAAATAGCAATTTGTAAACTTGAAACTGTGAGTGGAAAAGACGAATCTGTTTTCAGTAAAGGCGCGTTGATGAGCACCAAAGCTGGAAAAAAAGTAATGAAGCAGGGGCTGTTTAAATCAAAAGGCTATAAGCAATTTAATCAGTATAAAGAAGAAACAGAACAAAAATTTCCAGAATTTGCAAAGCGGTTTACAAATAATCTATTAGAACAAATTAAATCTGACTCTTCACCAAATTCCACTCAGCAAGAATTTGCTGAAGAGGTCGGTTCTACTGAAATTATCTTGAATTCATCAGAAATTAATCCTATCCGTGAAAAACTTGAAGACTTTGATGTATTACATGATAGGGTTCTAAGAATTCTTAACTCCAATTTTGTAAAAATGACATTTCCTGTTTTTAATGCGCTTTTTGATGCATCTACTAATTATTTTGATGACAAAAATGAGTCATCACTTAGAGAAAATATTGTAGACGGTCATATAATAGCAATTGATCTTAGTGAACCTATGGATAGAATCGTCGACAAAGATGAGGATCTTGATTATCTAGATGATTACAAACTAATGAATCCATACATACTGAGATTAGCAAGAGAAAAAATTGCAAAGGGTGGGGATGAGGTACTAAAACAATTTGAAATTGGTTTTAAAGATGCACGTGTTGGGCAATATCTTGATACTAAACTAAAAGAAAAGCCTACTGCATTAACTGAAGAAGAATTAGTTGAAAGTTATAAGAAATATCGCTCTGTTATGGGAACAGCAGGAAGAAATATGGCACTTTCAAGAGATCCACTTGCTGAGATCTTTTACATTGGTATGGCAAAAGCAGCCGAATCTGTTGGATGTGGAAATGAAATTGAAGATTCAATTAGAGATAAAGCAGTAAAAATTCCCTCATGGCCATTGTATTACTCGTTATCATCAAGTGACGTTCAGGAAGGGTTTGAATTGACCATGAAAAAAAGTATATCCTATTTGCAGGAAGCAAGAGAAGCCATTGACAGTTTACCAGACAAGTTTTCCCATAAGGAGTTTTTAGAGTTTTTATTCCTGACTGTGGAACATTATAATGAATTTTGGTATAAGAGACTAGAGAAAGAAAATATTTGGTCAGAATTATCATCGAATCTTCCAAAGTGATAGAAAATGATGTGGTCTGAAAAATATCGTCCACAAGATTTGACTGATCTTATTGGAAATGAGGATGCAAGAAAGTTTTTTGTTGGATGGTTTGAAAAATGGAAAAAAGGAACAAAGCCATTATTACTTGTTGGTCCTCCAGGTATTGGAAAGACAACATTAGCAAATATTGCAGGCAAAAATTTTGGCTATGATATGATAAGTCTTAACGCTAGCGATGTACGAAATAAAAAAAATATTCAAGAAATTCTAGAACCTGTACTTGGGAATCAGACAGTTCTTGGTAAACCAATGATCTTTGTAGATGAAGTTGATGGCGTTCATGGAAGATCTGATTATGGTGGGGTTGAAGCACTAATCAATATACTAAAAGAACCAACTGTTCCAATTATTCTTGCCGCAAATAACGATTCCTCAGATAAAATGAAGAAAATAAAAAAAACTGTTAAGACAATTTCATTACGTCCACTTCCACCAAGATTATTACAACTTTATCTTAACATGGTTTTAGCAAAAGAAAATGTACACATTAATTCTGGAAGATTAATTAATTTAATTTCAGAATCAAATGGAGATATTCGTTCAATGCTTAATTCTGCACAGGCATTAGTCACTGGGTTTGAACCTTTAACAGAAAAAACATTTGAATCATTAGATGTAGAAGAAGGCATTAATGCATTTTACAAGGCGCAGTCAATTGATGAGGCTAGAGCAGTTCTATATTCTATGCGTATTAATCCTAGAGAAAAAATTAACGCATTTTATTCTAGCATAATTACAAGTAACATTTCTAATTTAGAACTTGAAAAATTTCTACAGGTAATTTCAGAAGCTGATATGCTTTATGGACGTATAATGAAAACACAAGAATGGAGATTACTGCGATATTTAGATTCAATACTTCTTAGTTTATACAAAAAAGACACTACAATTAGATATTCTCAATACAATTTATCATGGCAGGTTCTTAATCGCTTGAGATGGGATGGATCTAAATTCAGATCCATTTCTAGTAATTTTTCCAAACAATTACATATTTCATCAAGTACATTTGCAACATTTTATCTTCCATACATACTACTTTGTATGAAAAATAATTTCATAGAATTGGAATTTGATGATAACTACAATGAACTTGTTGAAAAGGAGATTGAATTGTTATGAGTTGGCTCAAAATTACAATGAAATTTGATGGTATATGCACTGTTTGTAATGAAAAAGTGAATGCAAACGAAATCGGATTATGGTCAAAAGGGATAGGAGTTAAACACGAAAAATGTGCTGAGGTAATAGAACTCAAATGCGTGATTTGTGATAATCCAGCAGGATGTCCCCAGTGTGAGTTTCATGATGATTGTGATCGTTCCATAGTTTCACAACTGTGTATTTGTAAAAAATGCGAGAGTCAGGAACATACATTTGAGCATTATCAAGCGTCAGTCAAAGACAAATTCCACTTTTGATTCTAAACTCAAAAAGTGTTTTTTTCTAACTTTAAATTAATATACACATTAACCTAGTTTTAATTCTAGGACAATGCATTCTGATAAAATAAACGAGTATCAAAAAAAGAATAAAGAGTCAAAACAGGGTGGCGGTCAGGATCGCATAAAATCTCAACATGAGAAGGGAAAACTTACTGCTAGGGAAAGAATCTATCTACTTCTAGATGAGGGCAGTTTTGTTGAAATTGATGCATTGACAACACATCATTATCATGATTATGATATGCAGAAAAAGAAATTCTTCAATGATGGAGTAGTTGGTGGATATGGTACAATTCATGGACGTCAAGTCTATGTTTTTGCATATGATTTTACTGTTCTTGGTGGAACACTTAGCCAAATGGGCGCAAAAAAAATTACAAAATTAATGGATCATGCAACAAGAAACGGCTGTCCAATTATTGGAATAGCAGATTCTGGTGGTGCAAGAATACAAGAAGGAATTCTAAGTCTGGATGGATTTGCAGATATATTTTATCATAATGAAGTTGCATCTGGTGTAGTACCACAAATCACTGCAAGCATTGGGCCATCTGCAGGAGGAGCAGTATATTCACCTGCAATGACTGACTTTGTCATTATGGTTGAGAAAGTTGCAACAATGTTTGTTACTGGACCTGATGTTGTAAAAACTGTACTTGGTGAAGAAGTATCATTTGATGAATTAGGTGGAGCAATGACTCATGGAACGAAAAGTGGTGTTGCACACTTTGTTGCAAAAAATGAATATGATTGCATGGATATTATCAAGAATTTACTTTCTTACATACCACAAAATAATACTGAAGCGCCACCACAGGTTGTAACCTCAGATGATCCTAACAGGCTTGATCATAATTTACTAAATATGATTCCTGATGATTCTCTGAAACCATATGATATGAAACCAATTGTTCTATCAATACTAGATGACAACAAATTTTTTGAGATACATGAACTTTTTGCACAGAATATTATTATTGGATTTGGAAGAATGAATGGAAGAACAGTAGGAATAGTTGCAAATCAACCAATGTATTTAGCTGGCGCTCTTGATATTGATTCATCAAATAAAGCTTCACGTTTTATTAGATTCTGTGATTCTTTTGGAATTCCAATTATTACTTTAGTTGATACTCCAGGCTACATGCCAGGTACAAATCAAGAACATAATGGAATAATTAGACATGGAAGTAAGTTATTGTTTTCATACTGTGAAGCAACAGTTCCAAAAATCACAATTGTAATTGGAAAAGCATATGGCGGTGCGTATATTGCAATGGGAAGTAAAAATCTTAGAACTGACATTAACTACGCATGGCCAACCGCACAAATTGCTGTGTTGGGCTCGGAAGGTGCAGTGAAGATCATGAACAGAAAGGCTTTGGCAAATGCCGATGATCCTGACGCACTAAAAAAGCAATTGGTAGATGAATTTACTGATAAATTTGCAAATCCCTATGTGGCAGCATCACATGGTACTGTTGATACCGTAATAGACCCCGCTGAGACTCGTCCCATGATAATTAAAGCCCTTGAAATGTTGGCAAATAAACGTGAGAAACAACTACCAAGAAAACATGGTAACATAAACCTGTGATCAAAATGATTGGAAAGGTTTTGATTGCAAATAGAGGAGAAATAGCATTACGTGTCATAAAAACATGTAAAGCACTTGGAATAAAGACCGTAGCAGTATATTCTGATGAAGATAGGAATTCGCTTCATGTAAAAAATGCAACAGAAGCATATCATATTGGTGAGGCTGCTCCTGCCAAAAGTTATCTTAATCAGGAAAAAATACTTGATGTAATTTTATCATCTGGAGCAGATGCAGTACACCCTGGCTATGGATTTTTGTCAGAAAATTCAGATTTTGCAGGATTATGTGAAAAAAATAAAGTTACATTTATTGGACCAACTGCTGCATCAATGGATCTTTGTGGCGATAAGATGAGATGCAAAGCCATAATGCTTAAAGCAAAAGTTCCAACCGTTCCTGGAAGTCCAGATTTAGTAAAAGATGCTGATGATGCAGAAAAAATAGCAAATGAAATTGGCTATCCTGTAATGCTAAAATCTGTCTATGGTGGTGGCGGTCGTGGAATTAGAATTGTAAACACTGATCAAGAATTACAAGATGGATATGAAACAGTTACAGGAGAATCAATTGCAGCAGTAGGAAAATCTGCGATTCTTGTAGAAAAATTCCTAGAAAAAACACGACATATTGAATATCAATTTGCTAGAGATACACATGGAAATGCTGTTCATATATTTGAAAGGGAATGTTCAATTCAAAGACGTAATCAGAAACTAATTGAACAGACACCATCACCAATAGTTGATGAAGAAACTAGAGAAAGAATAGGTAATCTAGTTGTAAACGCCGCAAATGCGGTGGGATACACAAATCTTGGAACGGCAGAATTTCTCAGAGCAGATAACGGAGAATTTTATTTTATAGAAATTAACGCAAGACTACAAGTTGAACATCCAATCACTGAATTTGTTTCTGGATTAGATCTTGTGAAGTTGCAATTAGATATTGCAAATGGTGAAAAAATTCCTTTCAAACAATCTGATCTTAAAATGAATGGATATGCTATTGAATGCAGAATTAATGCAGAAGATACATTCTTAGATTTTGCACCATCAACTGGTCCAATACCTGATGTCACTATTCCATCAGGTCCAGGAGTTAGATGTGACACCTATCTTTATCCAGGCGCAACTGTTTCACCATTTTATGATTCACTGATGGCAAAACTTGTCACATGGGGTCAGACATTTGATGAATCAAGATTAAGAATGATTAGTGCATTAAATGACTTTTACATTCAAGGAGTTGAAACCTCAATTCCTCTTTACAAAACAATTTTGAATTCTGAAGAGTATAAAAATGGACAGTTAACAACAGACTTTTTGAAAAGATATGGAATGGTTGAAAGACTAGAAGATGATATTAAAAATGAGAAAAAAGAAAAGCAGATTCCTGCTATTGCATCTGCAATCATGTACTCTGAATTTTTCCAAAGTATAGTAAAATCTCAAAATTCCGTAGGTTCATCATGGAAAAGTAGAATGGGTGGTGCATAAAATGGATTACAAATTAGAAGATTCTAAAAATATTTTCAATGGAGAAGTTGTTGAGAAAATGTCAAATAATGAATATCGTATCAAGATTCAAGATAACGAGTACATCATTCAAATTCTAAGTATTACTCCAAAAGGAATGGAGTTTGTCATGAATAATGAATTTCATACTGTCAAATACATTGAAAATCAAACCTCTGAGATGAAAACTGTTGTTGATGGTATTCCAATTACCATTAACATGAATTCACATTTCGATGAAATTGTATACAAAAATTCAGGTGGATCTGACACTGGTAGTGTTCAACTTAATCTGCGTAGTCAAATTCCTGGAAAAATAATTTCAATTACTGCACAAGAAGGTAATGAGATAAAAAAAGGCGATGTATTTTGTGTACTTGAATCAATGAAGATGCAGGTATCTGTAAAATCTCATAAAGATGGCATTGTAAAAAATATTAAAATTAAAGAAGGTAATTCTGTAAACAAAAATGACATTCTAGCTGAAATCGAATAAATTAGTTTGATTTTAGAACTTGCATAATTTCTTCATAATTTGGTTCTTTTAATGGATCATCAACAACCCACTTCCAAATTACTTTATGCTCATCGTTTAAAATGAAAACTGAACGTTTTGCTGCGTTGTAATCTTTTACATGCAACAGATGAGGTAGTAACACATCATAGTCACGTATTGTTTTACTTTGGTAATCTCCTAGAATTGGGAAATTATAGTTATTTTTTTCTGCAAATGCTTTGTTTGCAAATGGGCCATCGTTACTAATTGCAATAAATTGAGCACCTAATTCTGATATTTGATTCCAAGAATCTCTGAAAGTACATAGTTCTACCTCACAGACGGGTGAGCTCGCAGCAACAAAAAATGAGATGATTACTTTTTTGCCTTTGAACTCTTCTAATTTTCGAAATTTTAATTCTGTGTCAACCAATTCAAAATCTGGCGCTTGATCTCCAACATCTACCATGAAAATTCTGACTTGTTGACATATATCAACTATTAGGACTTAAGAAAAATTGATCGAAAAAAATGGATATAGCTTTATATTTTCTGTGCATGGAGTCGTGCTAACTTGGTTGGCGAGAGTGTAGCATCTTACAGTAATGTTTTGCTAATGTTTGGTTTTGCATGTGCCGCAGTAGCACCAGCTCTTTTGATATCCAGAATGATCTCACCTGAAAATAAGAAAAGACCAAATCCAGTAAAAACACTACCTATGGAATGTGGTCAAGTTCCATCAGGTGCTGGAAGAACTCATTTTATGATGCAGTATTATGCTTACGTTCTCATGTTTGTAATTTTTGATGTTATGGCAATTTTCTTGTATGCTTGGGGAAGTACAATTTTAGATATGCCAAGAACTGCAACTTTACCAATAATTGCATTTTTGGGTGTAATGTTTGCCGCTATGGCATTTGCACTGTATCAATCAAAGAGGAGAGACATATGGTAATTGTATATATTTTTAACAACGAAATGCATGGAGAGCGACAAAATTGTTAAAAGAACTAATCACACCACAAAATGCAAACGTGTTTGTTGGCAAACTTGGAGATATATTATACAAAGCAATTGACAAACCTTTAGGTTATGCAATTGACTGGGGTAGAATGTGGTCTCTATGGCCAGTACACATTGAAACTGCATGTTGCAGTGTTGAGTTTGGAGCAGCTTCTGGTCCACGATACGATGTTGAACGATTCGGTATAATCGAAGCATTTGGTTCACTTCGTCAGTGTGATCTTGTCGTAGTACAGGGAACTATAACAAGAAAGATGGCACCAAGACTTAGATTGGTTTATGATCAAATGCCAGAACCAAAATATGTTATTGCTATGGGTGCATGTGCAATAACTGGCGGTTTGTACTTTGATTCGTATAACGTGCTACCAGGAATTGATGGTATGTTACCAGTAGATGTGTATGTTCCAGGTTGTCCTCCTAGACCTGAGACATTAATACAAGGATGCATGTTACTGCAAGAAAAAATCAAAAGGATGAAGGCTAGATAGGTTACAAAAATGAGTTCTACAGATAATAAAGATGCTACACCTAAAGAAGAGAAGAAAGAATCTCCAACATCTGAACCGCAGAAACCAGTTGCAGTAAAACCAGAAAAAGAGGAATCGAATGTTCCTGCTTTTGAAAAAAGTTTCATTGATGGAATCAAAAATGAGTTTGGCGAAGATGTTGATATTGGTTATATCAAAGAAACTCGAACAAGAGTAAATGTAAAGAAAGAAAAAATTCTAGAAGTTGCAAAATTCATTAGTGATAAAACACCTTTTGATCACGCTGAATCTGTAACTGGAACAGATTTTCCAGATGAAAAAGAGATTGAGATAACTTATCATTTAGGTTCTTACACAGACAATCGATTCTCAAAACAGATTTTGGCTTTATCTACAAGAGCACCACGAGAAGATGTACCAGTTCCCGGAAATGATTCCACTAAACTTCCCAGTTTAAGAGATATTTTCTATAGTGTAGAATTTCATGAGCGTGAGTGTTTTGAAATGCTAGGTGTTTACTTTGACGGTCATCCAGATAATAGACGATTATTGTTGCCCGAAGATTGGGCAGATATTCCACCGATGAGGAAGGACTTTAAATTAAAGGGTAGATAAAATGACTGAACAATTAACACCTAATACATCAAACCAACTACCTCCTGGATTGCAACTTGATAATGTTGATGATCGAATAATGACTCTCAATGTTGGACCCCAGCACCCAGGTTCTGGACACATGAGATTGATTGTCAGAATTGATGGCGATTACATTGTTGATGCAGATCCTGATCCTGGTTACGTGCATAGAGGAGAAGAAAAGATGGCTGAGGTTAGAAATTATATTCTAAATATACCACACCTAGAGCGCCCAGTAATTCATGATTCATGTAATATTTTGTATCCATATGTTTTAGGAGTAGAAGATCTTGTTGGAATAGAAGTATCTGAGCGTGCAAAATACATTAGAGTGATCGCAGCTGAATTGAACAGATGTGTATACACACAGTATTGGCTCGCCATATATGGAATATTTCTTGGTCATTCTACAATGTTCATGTGGCCAGCAGGTGATAGAGAATTACTCATTGATTTACTAGAAAAGATGACAGGAGCTAGAGTCACTCATTCATATTTTGTTCCGGGTGGTGTGCGTAATGACGTACCACCAAATTTTGAAGATGTGTGTTTAAGACAAGTAAATTATTTTGAAAAAAGAATCAAAGAGTATGCAGATATCTTCTATGACAATCCAATTTTAAAGGCTCGAACTGAAGGTGCAGGAGTTCTTTCAACAAACGATGCAATAAGACTTGGAACGACTGGTTCTGTTTTACGCGCTAGTGGCGTTGACTTTGATATACGAGTAAAGGAACCATATGATGTTTATGAGGAATTAGATGTTCATACCAATGTCCTAAAAGAGGGTGATTCCTATGCCCGTTCAAAAATTCCATGGCTTGATATGCTTGAAAGTTGTAATATTATACGTCAGGCGCTTGAAAAAATGCCAAAATCAGGCTCGATTAGAACAAAACTAAAACCAAATCCAAAAGGCGGTGATGACGAAGTATATCGTCGAGTTGAATCTGGTCGAGGTTCTGCAGGTATGCATATTATTTCAAGAAGCCAACCACAACCCTATAGGTTAAAAATTAGTCCTGGTTCATTTAGAAATCTAATTGCATTACCATACTTGTTAAAAGGAGAAAAGCTTGGAAACATGCCAGCAGTTTATTGGAGTCTCAATTATTGGCCAGTGGAGGCAGACCGATAAATGTCAGTCATTGCACCAAAATTCCGTCTAGGATATTTTCTAAAATCAATTATTGACAATATTTTTTGGATAATTATTCTTGTAACACTAATTGCAATTCCTGCAATACAACTTGGATTATTTTTTATTGAATTACCAGTAATTGAAGGAGAACTATTAACAGCATTTCTTGCATTCACCTGGCTATTTCATCCTGACATGCAAATTCCACTTATAAAAACACTGATACATTCTGATTTGTTTAGAATTGCAGCATTTCCAGGATTTGGATTCGCAGCTCTAATTGCAGCTGGAACTATCTTTGTAGAAAGAAAAATGCTTGCAAAACTTCAGTTACGAGTAGGTCCATTTTATTGTGGAAAGTTTGAGGGACTACTCCAACTAGCAGCAGACGGTCTTAAATTAATCTCCAAAGAAATTATCATACCTGCCAAAGCTGACAAACCTATTTTTTGGGTTGCACCAATTTTGTTTGTAGGTACCGCAGCTGCATTTGTTTCGCTAATCCCTGTTGCACCTGGAGGTTGGGTTGTTGCAGACTTGGATGTTGGTCTATTAGCTGTCTTTGCAGTAATTGGATTCTTTCCAATCATCACAATTTTATCAGCTTGGTCTGCTAATAGTAAATACCCATTCATTGGAGGTATTAGAGCACTCCATCAAATGGTATCATTTGAGATTCCATTAATTCTATCGCTATTGGGAGTAGTAATTCTAACTGGAACTTTGAATCTAAATGAGATTGTAGAATCACAAGTAAATTTCCCATGGATTATCTTTATGCCAATTGGTGCGATAGTATTCTTTACTGCCATGTTAGCAGAACTTGAAAGAATTCCATTTGATTTACCTGAAGCAGAGAGTGAAATTGTGGCTGGATGGCTAACAGAATTCTCTGGTATGATGTATGGTCTTGTTCAGCTTGGCTCTTATGTGAAACTCTTTGCGTTTGCTGCGTTATTTGTAACAATTTTCCTAGGAGGTTGGACCGGTCCAGTTATCTGGCCACCACTTGACGAGCAAATAATCACTGAAGGTTTGCCAATTACTAACTATGCCGGAGATCCAGTCGTAACAATAGCCACACCAGGTTTGCCATTATTTGATGAAGATCCAAACGAATGGATTTTACAAAAACAAGGGTTGTTAGAACATACTACTGGGCAGTTGTTCTTTAGCGGAGTTATCTGGTTTGTTTTAAAAACTGTAGGGGTAATATTTTTCATTTTACTACCACGAGGTGTTTTTCCAAGAATCAGAATTGATATGTTATTACACATTGGTTGGTACAAATTGATTGGTTTAGCATTTGTTAACATCTTCATTGCACTTGGATTACTGTATGCAGGTGTTCTAGGTCCGGAGGGAATTTTCTAATGGGTACAGCAACAGGAATTATCAAAGCACTAAATTCTGGTATAAAACACCTTGCTGTAAAACGTTTTACTTTGAGATATCCAGAACAAAAACTCAAATTTGTTGGAGATGGATATCAATTTGATCCAACAACTGGTGTAGGTATTGCAGGTCTTAAAGGAAGGCATATGTTGTTTCATGATAATTGCACAGGATGTCAACTATGTGCAATTGCATGTGAAGGCGTTGCGGAAGCAATTGCAATGGTTAAGGTTCCAGAAACATGGAAACATAACAAAAAAGCCATAATGCCACAAATTGATTATGGAAAATGTGTTTTCTGTGGATTATGTGTTGATGCATGTCCGTTTTATGCACTTTACATGTCAAATGACTACGAGTTATCATCTTTTACAAAAGAGGGATTAATTTACACACCATCACAACTGCAAGTAAAACCACAGGTGCAACAAGACTCTGAATTGATTATAGATAAACGGGGAGCAAGACATGGCTGATGCACTGTTTCTTGCTATTGCTGTTCTAACAATTGGTTCTGCAATCGCTGCACTTGAGCTTCGCTCGTTAATTTATGGTTCAATTGCATTGATGGGAACACTTGGTGGTGTAGCAGGTTTCTTTGTAATGCTTGATTCTCCTTTTGTTGCAATGTTTCAGC
>Ga0257107_1000846_pt1 | contig 11623 bp, 13 predicted proteins | sample LP_taG_2_FD_190178 | JGI IMG/M metagenome (GOLD analysis project Ga0257107, IMG submission 190178) | Marine microbial communities from Northeast Subartic Pacific Ocean, Canada - LP_J_2011_P26_500m | ecosystem: Environmental > Aquatic > Marine > Oceanic | place: Canada: Northeast Subartic Pacific...
AATTGAATGGGATAGTGATAAACCAGATGGTCAGTTTAGAAAAGATATTAGTTCAGAAAAATTATTAGGATTATATCCTAATTTTGAATTTACAAGTTTAGAAGATGGTATGAAAAAAACATATGAGAAATTGAATGAAGTTTTAAATGATTAGTATTATTTCGGGCCCCACGTGTGTTGGAAAAACCTATTTTATAGAGAATAAAAAAGATAGAATATTAGAACTTAGCAATTTACCACCAACAACGGAGTCTTATGTGACAGGAAGTTTTAGTAGTAATCATTCAGAGTTTCCAGATGTAGTAAGTCATTGGATAAAACGGAACGATGGAGGAGCTATATTTGATCAAATTGTTTGTATACATCATAATCGATTAACTGAACCTGGCCGTACCGAATTAATCACCGCTTATAAGGACAATTATTGGTATTTTTCAAAAACTGTGATTATACTTGGAGTTCCATATTCTGAATATAAAGATAGAATTAGACAGAGACATATCGAGATAGGGGATGCTGGGCCCTCTCATACAATATCACCACGCTTCTTAGATTTATATAAAGAATGGATTGTTGAATTGAATAAAGACAAAATACCATATGTGTTAGTAGAGGCAATTGGGGATTATAAAGTTTTAGAAGAAGAAGAATTTTTTAGGATGTTAAAATGATTAGTTTAGTAAAAGATACAATTGATAATAAAGATATTGATAGATTAATAGATTGGTTAAAAACCTATCCAAGATTAACAAAAGGATCTGTAACATTAGAATTTGAGAATAAGTTTTCTAATTGGTTAGGAAGAAAACATTCAGTATTTGTAAATTCAGGTTCATCTGCAAATCTATTAGTATTATCGGCATTACTACAAGGTAAGTATTTAAAAAATACTAAAATTGTAGTTCCATCCACGGCGTGGTCTACTGATTTGGCACCAGTAATACAATTAGGATTAAAACCTTTATTATGTGATTCTAACATGAAAGATTTATCAGTTGATTTAGAACACTTGGAAAAAATATTTATAGACGAATCACCTTCGGTTTTATTGTTAGTATCAGTTCTTGGATTAGTTCCCGATATGGAAAATGTAGTAGAATTATGTGATAAGTATGATGTTATATTATTGGAAGACACTTGTGAGGGAATGGGTTGTGAATATATAGGACAAAAACTCGGAACATTTGGATTGGCATCAACTTTCTCGACATTCTTTGGTCATCATATTTCTACAATTGAAGGTGGTATAATTTCAACTGATGATAAAGACTTTTATGAGTTATTGGTATCTATAAGAAGTCACGGTTGGGATAGAGATTTGAGTAAAGAAACTCAAGTTAAGTTACAAAAAGAATGGGGAGTTTCAGAATTTAATGCATTATATACATTTTATTATTCTGGATTTAATTTTAGGTCAACAGATTTACAGGCATATATTGGATTGACACAAATAGATAAATTGGACGATTGGGGAAAACGGAGAGAAGATAACTATTATCTTTATCAACGGTTAATAAATACAGAATGGAAACCAACTTCATACTTTGATTCTTTAACTTCTAATTTTGCATATCCAGTAATAAGTTCACATAGAGATAAGATAGTTAAAAAATTACAAGAAAATAAAGTTGAGGTAAGGCCAATGATATGTGGTTCAATGGGAACTCAACCATTTTATGTTAAACATTACGGGAGATTGGAATTACCAAATGTATCTCTAATAGACAGAGATGGATTTTATGTTCCCAACCATCCAAAATTAACAACAGACGAAATAGCATTTATTACAGAAATTATTAATGGAGAGATATCGGAATGAAAAAGGCACTGATTACAGGAATCAACGGACAAGATGGTAGCTATTTATCAGAACTATTATTAGAAAAGGGTTATGAGGTTTGGGGACTTTTAAAAAGAAATTCCGTAGCAGAAAATCAAACCGCGAGATTAGATGATGTTTTTAATAAAATAAATCTTGAGTATGCAGATATGTTAGATTTGGCATCTCTCAATAGAGTATTAGAACAAGTAAAGCCAGATGAGATATATAATTTGGCGGCACAATCTCACGTTAGAATATCATTCGACCAACCAATTTATACCACACAAGTAGTTGCAATTGGTACATTGAATATTTTGGAATCTATGAAATTGTTATGTCCTACTTCAAGATTCTATCAGGCATCATCATCAGAAATGTTTGGTAATTCATTTGATGACGATGGGTTTCAAAGAGAAACTACACCGATGCATCCTACAAGTCCTTATGGATGTGCAAAAGTTTATGGTTATAATATTACGAGAAATTATAGACATTCATATAATTTGTTTGCAAGTAATGGAATATTATTCAATCACGAATCACCAAGACGAGGAAGTAATTTTGTAACTAACAAAGTAGCAAAAGAGGCGGTGAGAATTAAATACGGACTAACAGATAAACTATTATTAGGTAATTTAGATGCAACTCGTGACTGGGGTCATGCAAAAGACTATGTGAAATGTATGTGGTTAATGTTACAACAAGATACTCCAGATGATTTTGTTTGTTCTACTGGTGTATCACATTCAGTTAGAGAATTGTGTGAGCATGTGTTTGGTAAATTAGATTTAGATTATAAAGATTATGTTGGTGTGGATCAAAAATATATGAGACCAGAAGAATTAACTGATTTAAAAGGTGATTCGAGTAAAGCAAGATGGGTGTTAGATTGGACACATGAATATACTTTTGAAACTATGTTAGATGAAATGGTTGACCATTGGGAAGTTATATATGGCTGAGGGTATATTTGTAGCCGTAGGAGATTCTTTTACTTGGGGCCAAGGATTACAATACTATGATTGGATAAAAAATAGTAAAATGTCTAAGGAAGAAATAAAAGATTTTTTATTATCAGATTTACAAGGTTCACATTATCAATGGATGAATTTACATCATAAAATAACCAATAGAGATTTAGAATCTATTAAATCGTTACGATACATTGATTTGATTTCAAAAGAACTTGATATGGATTATATCACAAAGGTAAAAAATGGTGGAGAAAATAGAAATAATATTAATTTAATAGGTAATACTCTTTTACGTCAAGTGGATATGGATCCAAACCACCCTGGATATAGGGGGTGGGGCCCACCACACTGGTGGCCAGATAAATCAGGTAAGAAACCTGATTTTAGATTACAGAATGATAAATTATTAAATAGAGAAATTAAATTCGTTATATTACAACTTACGCATATATCCAGAGATTTACCTCTAGAGCATGAACGTGTTGGAGATTGGGATTATGAGGAAGAATATAAAGAATGTTTACATAATACTACACTACAAATAAAAGAACTTTATAAATTATGTAAAGAGTTAAATGTTCAACTTTTAGTATGGAGTTATCCAGCCGATATAGCATATTTTATACGAAACGAACCATATTTTGTTAAAATACCATATGCAAATAGAGAATATAATAGTTATGAAGATTTGATACCGCGTTATCCTGTATTTTGTCTTGGTAGATTAAATCAAGGTGAAAAGGCATTTGAAATAAAAGGAGATTTGGGACATTATGGAGTAACAGACGAACACCCATCAAAACATTTTCATAAACTTATTAGTGATGTGTTATTAAATAAATTGAAAAAAGACAATGAATAAAATAAATGTCAAGGACATAAATATAGAGTCTTGTGAAATGGTTATAGATAAAAGACATTACAAGGTGGTGGAGCACCACCTAGTAAATCACAGTCGAAAAGTATTTTATGATGATAAAAACTACTATAAGATATTTGATAAAGAATATTGTCATAGAAAGAATTTTATTAAAGCATACGAATCTGGATTTTTTGATGAGTTAGCCCCAGCACTTAAAGCTTTAATAATGGATGGAGATGAGGTGGTTGGTTATGTAACTGAAGTTGGTGAGAGGATATCCAAATCACCATATACTCCCATTCCCAAAGAGTTTTATGAAAAAGTGTTGGATGTATCCAAAGAAAAAAATATGTTCTTTTACGATTTAATTCCTTTAAATATTATTGAGTTGAGTGATGGTAGATTAAGTTTAATAGATTTAGAAAGGGTATATGGTTTAGATGAATTACACATAATCGATAAACATAAAAAAACAAACTTAGTACCAGATTATTATTATGAAGATTTAAAAAATAAATTGAAGAAAGACAATGAATAAAAAAATAGGGATATTATTTACAAGTAGAAATAATTACAATTTATTATACAATTGGTTAAATAAAGTAGATACCGAAGGTTTTGATATATTAAATATAGATGAAGACTCTGATGATAAAAATAAAGAAAGTGGTAAGGCAATATGTGATAAGTTTGGAGTAGTTTATCAAGATAGAGAAGAACGAGGAATGCAAAACAATCTAACCACCGCCTGTAATTATTTTGGAGATAGGGGAGTGAAGGTTATTGTTTGGTTTCAACACGATTGTTTTCCATTACAACCAACTTTTTTCTCAACATTTAATGATTTTATAATAGGAAATGAATTAAAAGAGTTTGGGGCAATAGGATTTAATTGTTATCATTCAGGTCGAGCACATCAAGATTTTATAACTGATGGTCACTTATTAGACAATACGGCACGAACACCGTTAGAAGTAGGTGATATGTGGTACAGAAATGTAAAATACTATCCTAATACACAAGTTAGATATGATACACCAGGTTTTGATAAACCATTTGCAGTAGAATCTCCAGCGTGGTATGTAAGTTGTATCAATATAGAGTCATATTTGGAAAACATAACACCAACTGGAGACTATCATTTTTTCCACGCGTGGGATGATATAGCATTTCAGTATTTAAATCAAAACATATATAATATTTGTATGCTACAATTTGATTTTAAACACGACCAAAGAACAAAGGCAGCACACGGATTACCAGAGAATTCACCAAGAGCAGGTAGTAGTAGAGAACACTATTACGGAAAGTGGGGCCATTTAGAAGTGTGGAAAGATAGATGGGAATTTGATTATTCTAATAGAGATACATTTTTACAAGTAAGAGACAAATATGAAAATACATTACTGTCAAAGTTTTATGATAATGACCCAATGTATGGTAGTTTAGAGAGTTTTGATTTATGAATATAGCAATATTCGGAGATAGTTTTGCAAATGGAGAAATTAGTGGTAACAAGGTGTTAAGTCATTTAGGATTGACACAATATCTATCTGATGATGGGCATTTTGTAGTTAATTTTTCAAGGCAAGGTAATACTAATCAAGGAGTTATAGATGATTATCCTTTTCATCTTAGACAAAACGAACATTTAAAGTTTGATATAGCGTTGGTATTTCAAACAGAACATACGAGGGCAACCCTAGAGTGGATGAATCATATAAAAAGTGGAATGAGTGTTAAAGAAGTAGATGTTCATATGAGCAAAGATTATTATGGGGAATTATTAAAATCACAAAAAACATTTGGAGTTCCAATTTATTTAATAGGTGGAACTACAGATACATTATCTCCCGAGGTTATTAAGGAATGTGGACTTAAATCTGCGTGTCAAAGTTTAGTAAATTTAATTTTAACTGGTGAACATTTAATTAAAGAACCTACATTGTCTTTTGTATTTCCTTTACCTGCCTATGATATTTTAGATGAGTGTGAAGGTTTGATAGATGATAAGGAATATTTTTTAAAGATAGAGAAAATGGGTAATGATAGATATCAGTTGATGTTAGATAATCCAGAATATTTTTATCCTGATGGAGTACATCCGAATAGAAAGGCATACAAAATTTTATTTAACCATTTAAAAGAAAGTAATATAATATGATTAGTGGAAAAACAGTAATGGGAATAACATTAGCCCGAGGTGGTTCAAAGGGAATACCACAAAAAAATGTTATAGATGTAAATGGAAAACCATTAATACAATATACTATAGATGAAGTTAAGAAAAGTAAATATATTGATCACTATATTGTCAGTACAGATGATGAAGATATTAAAAATCTATGTAGAGAATTAGAACAAACATATTTTGATAGAAGTCCCGCAGAAGATACACAAAAATCTTCCGAAGGTTTATTGGAAGTTTTAAACACTATGGATAAACCAGATTATATTGTGGAGATTATGTGTACAAATCCGTTGAAGACTGTTGAAGATATAGATGGAGTAATAAAGAAACTTGATATGATGGGTGTTGATTCTGTTTGTTCCGTTGTGAGAGTATGGGATCACCATCCATCAAGAGTTAAGTTTATAAAGGGAAACCAAATGATAGATGTATATCCCGAAAAATTAGAAAGTAGAAGACAAGATTTAAGACCACCAGCATATGTTAGAAATGGTTCAATATATGCAATGACTTGGGAACAATTAAGAACGAATGAAACAAGATATGATAAGAATACTGTACCATATATTATGTCAGAAGAAAGAACAATTAACATAGATGAACCAATTGATTTAGAATTAGCAAGGATATTATTAAGATGAAAGCATTAGTTACAGGAGGTGCCGGATTTATAGGTACTAACCTAATAAAAAGATTATTAAAAGATGGACATGAAGTAGTGTCAGTAGATAACTATTCTACTGGTAAAAGGGAAAATCACCAAGAGGGTTGTAGGTATCACGACTTTGATTTATCAAGTCCACATACACTTGGGATTTATGTAGACCACGGCAGTTATCCCGCGTGGAGAGATGAAAAATATGATGTAATATTTCATTTGAGTGCATTGGCTAGAATACAACCATCATTTAAAGACCCATATAAAACAATATTTAACAATCATGTAAGTACATTAAATATATTAGAATATGGTAGAAAAAATGATATCAAAGTTGTTTATGCAGGTTCATCTTCAGTTCATGGTGGAGCATATGCTAATCCATATACTTTTACTAAATGGCAAGGTGATAAACTATGTCATATGTATAGTGAAACGTTAAACTTTCCAGTAAATGTATGTAGATTTTATAATGTATACGGGCCTCATCATTTAACAGACGGTGAGTATTGCACGGTAGTTGGTATTTTTGAGAGGCAATATAAGAATGGTGAACCTTTGACTATTACTTGGGATGGAGAACAAAGACGAGATTTTACTCACGTGGATGATATTGTTGATGGATTGATATTAACATCTGAATCTTCAAGTTGGGGATTGACTTTAGAACTTGGTAGAGGTAAAAATCATTCGATAAATGATTTAGTTGATATGTTTGGTGGAGATTATCCAAGAGAATATATAGATAAAAGACCTGGTGAAATGCGGTCTACATTATGTGATTTGGGGTTGGCGTTTTCTGTAGTAGGATATCAACCAACACGAGAATTAAAAGATTATATAGAAGAAATAAAAAATGGATAAAATTTTATTTGTAACCTCTATCTATCGTACTGGTGAGAAAATATTTCCCATCATACCAGAATTAGTCAAACATTTTTCAGTTGATTTATTAACTGTGAATGAAATGTGTTTTGATTATGAGTGGTATGGTAATATGGATTTAAGATTAGAATTTTTTAATAGTTGGGGAGATTATTTTGATGAATCATATGAGACTACATTTAAAGATGTTAAGGCAGGTAAGTTAGATTTAACACCTTATAAGTTTATTTTGTTGGATGATTTAAGACCAAGATACAACTTGGATAAGTTTTATGATTTTGCAAAACAATGTGGAACTCCAGTTATTGCAAACACACACGGTAATATTGGTAAACCACACATACCTAATGGATATCAGAAAGCATTTGATAAAGTATTTGTAGTGGGACAATCAGAATATGATAGAGATAAGGATAATGTACCAGAAGGAACAATGATTAAAGGTGGATTACCATCAAGTGATAAATTAAAAGATATAGATAAAACAGGAGAACACATATTAGTAATATGTAATTTCTTGGGAAATCGTTGGGGGCCATTTGAGAAGTTTGACCGTAAAGTAGTTGTTAAATTAAAGTTAAAAGAATTACAAGATGAATTAAATTTACCAATTAAATACAAATTAAAAAGTAGAGAAGACCATCCATATCCACAAAAAGATTTTCAATTCATTGATAGTATTTCCCATGATTTAAAATATGAAACCATAATGGATATAGGAGATGATTCTGAATTAATTGCAAAATCTAAAATTGTAATTTCACACGGATCCTGTATGGTGTTTAAATCAATACAGAAAAACATACCAACTATACTGATAAAGGAACTTGGTGATGTGGCACTATTTGTTGATAGTTACCCAGATTTATATTCAAAGGAAGACGATTTATTACCAATATATTTAGATAGGATAAATAGTGGAGTAGATTATTCAGATTTTATCAAAGTAAGTGTTGAGGGCGGATTTACTTTTACCTCAACTGAAATTTATATGAAAGAATTATTAAAGTTGTGAAAATAAATAAAGTTATAGGATATGGTCTAACTTCTCCAACTAAAGAAGATTTTGTATATTATGGTTATCAAACTACATTAAAAAATGTAGGGATAATAGAAGTTCATTTTGATAATGGTATTGTTGGATATGGGGAAACATATGCTGGAGTTTATTGTATTGAATTGATTGAGCCGGCCGTAAAATATCTTGAACAATTTTTAATAGGAGCAGAAGATAATTTCAATGTAATTATAGAAAATATACCGTATATAGGAAAGAGTGGACTTCTTAGAAGTATATATAGTGGAATAGAAATAGCAATTTATGATGCTTTAAGCAAACATAGCAATGTCCCCTTATGGAAGTACTTATCATCAACTTCAAAAGAACCACAACTGTATGCCAGTAATGGTTCAGCTCTATATACTTCTTCCCAAATTGAACAAGATGTGAAAAATATTTTAGATAAGGGTTTTACTTCTTATAAAATGAGAATTGGGATACAATCTAAAAAACAAGATATAAAAAGATTAAAAGTAGCCCGTAAATATTTGGGGGATAATAATTTAATGGTTGATGCCATTATGGGTACAAACCCAAATAAATGGGATTTAAAGACTGCTATTGAATGGAGTAAAATTTTAATAGATTTTAATGTTTATTGGTTAGAAGAACCGTTTAGTCCTGATGACGTGATTAAATATAAATTTCTTATGGAATATGGTATACCTATTGCTGGTGGAGAAGCGTTAAACCAACAATTAGAGTTTAATACTTATTTTGAAAAACATTTAGTTGACATTATTCAGCCTGATGTTACTAATAGTGGGGGAGTAATAGAATGTATTAGAATAATAGAAATGTTTAAACCTAAAAATGTAGCTATGCATGTTTGGGGAAGTCAAATATCTATTAATGCTAATAATCATATAGCTCAGGCCTGTGGTGTAAATTTTTTAGAAATACCTATGATGGAATTAGAAATAAATGACTATATTGACCAAGAAGGGCCTGGGATTGGGATTAATATAACAGAAGACATAAAACAAAAATATAAACTTAAAAATAGAGTAAATTTTAAATTATGATAATTTATACTGATTTACATAACAGAACAAAAAATTATACTTTACCAGAAGATAGAAAACAAGAAATAAATAAAAAATTTAATGTTCAAATAGTAACAACAATAAATTCTAAAGCAGAAGTATATTGGGGGGATAAGTTAACAAATGAACATTTAATTAAAATGCCCAACTTAAAATGGATACATTTATCTAAAACTGGGTGGCATGGAAAATTTAATTTCCCTGACGGTGTAATTGTTACATATAGTCCTAAAAGTTCTGAAGGTGTAGCGGAATATGCTTTAACGGGCATTTTATATTTATTAAGAGGAATAGATAGGATGGATTTAAATAGAAAGTCATTTGATTCTAATATGGAGTACATTTTACCTTTTAATGAAGTTAAATGTTTAATAGTAGGTTATGGGAATATAGGAAAAAAACTTGTAGGATTATTGAAATCTATTGGGATAAAAGTAGATGTAATAGACAAAACTAATTTTCAGAATCTTGATGAGTTGGTAAAAAATAATAACTTTGTTATAAATTGTCTACCTTTAAATAATTCAACAAAGGAATGTTTTAAATTATCTACTTTTACTTCTATGAGTTCATATTCATATTTTATAAATGTGGGTAGAGGTGAAACAGTAAATGAAAAAGACTTGTTTTATGTTTTAGATAATAATCTTATTAGAGGGGCCTTTTTAGATGTAGTTCAAAATGAACCTATAAAAAAAGACAATCAGTTATTATATTTAGATAATATTTTTATTTCACCACATATTGCTAATTTTTCAAATAAAAGCCAGGACATTCAAATAAAAGATTTTATAGTTAATCTATCAAGGTATAATCAAAATAAACCATTACTAAATGTAGTATATAATTCAATCGGAGAAAGAATATGATAAACACTAATTCAAAAAAATATAGTGTAGTTCTTAGAGTAAGGAATGAGGAAAGATGGGTTGGTTATGCAATACAATCAATAGTTGACCACATTGGAGAATCGTGTGAAATAATAATTGTAAATAATGGTACGACGGATGATTCGATTAGGATTGTTAATTTATTTGAGTATCTTGATGTGAAGAAATTAGATATACCAAGTTCAGATTACACACCAGGTAAGGCACTTAATTTAGGAATAAAAAACGCAACAAGAGAACGAGTATTAATATTGTCTGCACATTGTCAAATAGAATCATTTGATAGGAAGTTAGTAGATACTAAATTTAAAGATAGTTCAGTTGCTTGTATATTTGGTAAACAAACACCTTATTATTTAGGTAAACAAATAACACCAAGATATATGTGGTCACACTTTGATGATACACCAAGAGAGAACTATTTTTCCGAGATGGAAGATAGATATTTTTTACATAATGGTTTTGCATTATATAGAACGGCAGTTGTTAAAAAGTTTCCGTTTGATAATTATTGGGCAAGTAAGGAAGATAGATATTGGGCACAAACTATAGTAGAACAAAATGTAAGTATAACTCGCCAAAGTGGAAAAAACATTGAGGAAAAGTATAAATTTTTATATGAACCAACTCTTAAATGTTCACATCATTATACTTCAGATGGTAATACTTGGAAAGGAATAGGATAAGTGATTAAAAATATTGTTTCTTGTGGGTGTAGTTGGATGGCTGGAGCGGGGAGTGCAGTCCCCAATCAAGAAAGATTGAGTGCCTTATTTGCAAAAAGATATAATGCAGGAGATATAAATTTGGCCAAAGAGGGAACAGGTAATGATAGGATTGTAAGAAAGATTGTTAATTGGTTTGTGGAAAATAAAGATAAATTAGATGAAACATTGTTTTTAATCGGACTAAGTGAACCTCGAAGATTTGAAATCTGGGCTGAGGATAAGAGAGGAAGGGGAAAATACATTCGTGATATTACGGATATATATAACGTAAAAATTGGTATAGACAGAACTTTAAGAGAAATATTTATATTAACTACATTATTTGAGAAGTATAATTGTAAATATCTTATCTTTGATTCAATGGATAATATAAAAGAAATAACAAGAAGAAAAGATAAGTATTTTGACGAAGTGTTCAATAACAAAAATTATTATTCAAAAGAAAGTTGGCGGCAATTTTGTTCACCACGAGGTAAGGGATTGTTTGCAGCGGAAGATAAACGAATG
>Ga0257107_1000847_pt1 | contig 11609 bp, 13 predicted proteins | sample LP_taG_2_FD_190178 | JGI IMG/M metagenome (GOLD analysis project Ga0257107, IMG submission 190178) | Marine microbial communities from Northeast Subartic Pacific Ocean, Canada - LP_J_2011_P26_500m | ecosystem: Environmental > Aquatic > Marine > Oceanic | place: Canada: Northeast Subartic Pacific...
ATATGTATTTCCTGTCATTTGCATACGTGCACTTGCACATATGTTAATATAGTCTACACATATGAGGTCTGGTATAAATTCTCTTTTAAGTTTTAACTCCGCTAGTAATGCTTTGAAGTGTGCTGTGCTCGCTGCACCTGTTGGATACTCTTTAATAATTAATTTGCCAATGCTCTTATCATCAGTTAGCTTCTGTATCCTCTTATCAAACATATCCTTAGATAAGTTCTCTAATTGTGATATAGGTACATTCATAAGATTAGCATCTATACGTTCTGCTATTCTCTCTTCAGCCATCTCTAAAGATATATATAAGACATTTTTATGTTGCGATAATGCAGCTGCTGCTACATGACACATGAATAAAGATTTACCAACACCAGTGCCAGCTAAAGCTATATTCAAACTCTTATTAGTTAAACCACCCTTAGTAATCTTATTAAACATCTCTAAGTCAAATGGTAAGTGTTCTGTTTTACGATGATAGAAATCAAATCTATCATCTGAGTTATCGATATAGTCGTGTCCTACATTAACATCGAAGTTAACTGCTAGTGCACTACTTAGTAAATCAGGGAGAGCATTCTTAGTAAGGTTCTCATGTTTGCCATCTATGATATTAATAGATTCCATAATAGCTAAGAAGATTGAACGGTCTTGACAAAACTGTTCTGTCTCATTTATTAACCATTCATCATTAACATCCTTTACTTCTTCTGATAGCTTAGATATAATATTAAAGGTCTCAGCTGATACTTCAGCTGGTATAGTCTTCTTAGACATTTCAATATCTAAAGCTTCTGCATTAGGCACTTTATTATACTTACCTACGAAGTCTATGATGCCATCGAATACTTGTCTATGTGGACCTTCGAAATACTTTTTCTGTAAGTGAGGAATAACCTTCCTCATATATCCAGAATCTTGAATAAGCTTACGAAGTATTATTGTTTGTATTTGCACTACTTAATCATCTCAACATGTCCGACTTCATATCTATGTTTCAAGAAGTCTTTAAAATCTGTATTAGCAAAGACCGGTGACCAGAACTCTTCAGTCAGTGTATCAGCGGCTCTATACTTTTTATCTTCTATCTCACCAGTAGTCTTATCAACCTTAGAGTACCATCCAATGGTAGGCTTAACAACATAACCACCTTCTAATGCTACGTCTAGTAATCCAGACCACGATTCAATACCACCTTCCCAAGTAACAGAGATAGGAATCTTAGACTTCTCTTTAACAAATCTACTCTTCTCTACATTAATAATAAAGTGATAGCCTTTAATCTCAGTGCCTTTCTTTTCTTGTTGACGACCAATAATCCAAATGTTATCTGCAGAGTAATATATACCTGTGCCTCCAGATACAATAGCTCTAGGGAATAAACCAATCTCTTGATATGTATGGTTAACAGCAAGCAATGGAATATCCTTCATCGTAAGATAAGGTGTAATCATTCTAAACAAACCTTTAAGAGCCTTAGCTCTGGACATATCAGCCACACTCTTTTCAGACATAGCGTCATCTAATTCTTTCTTGGATGCTAAGTTACCAATAGAGTCAATCATAATAATGACTTTGTCTTCTCGTTCCATAGCCTCAAGTTGATGAACTACATCAAATTTTAACTCCTCTACATTAGTGATAGGTGTATGTAACACCCTAGATGTATCTACACCAAAGGCTTTAAAGAATGATTGTGGAGCTCCAAACTCTGAATCATAAAATAACAATACAGCATCATCATACTTATTGAGGTATGCTGCTGCCATTAATAATCCGAATGAAGTCTTAAAATGTTTAGATGGTCCTGCCAATACCGTTAGTCCTGCGGCTAGTCCTCCGTCTGGATCCCCAGATAGCGCTACGTTAATCATTGGAACCTTCGTGGTTACCATCTCCTGATTTTCAAATAGTTTAGATTTAGAAAGTATCGCTGTACCTTTAACCCTACTATTCTTTTTCAGTTTATCCATTATGCCCATAAGCAATCTCCTTTATTCATATTATATATTATACCCTATTTTCAATCAAATGTCAACCTGTTCGTACGCAAATTGTATTGCGCCAGCTGCCTCTCTTTCCAATGGTCTGTTGTTATACCAATTGCCATTAGCCATATCAATCTGTCGACATAGCTCTGCAATCTCAGCTCCTGTAATAGGATACTTTTGTCTGAGAGCTCTAACTGCTGTTGATACCATTATAGCATACATCTTTGCATACCATCCAGTTTCTGATATAGTAGCATATTCAGCTATCAGTTGTTTGTTAATAAATGGACAATCTAAATAGCCTGTCCAATGTACGTTAGTATTTGTCATCTGTTCTTTTCTATGTTTAATCACTTGTTCTCTCATATGTTCTGGCAAATTATCTAGAAAAGTATTGCCGGTATTGACCACATATTTGTGCTGAGACATTATCAGCTGGGGGTCCATAATCTCTCCAAAATTAGAGAATATGAAGCTCTCAGAGCCGGTATAAGTGCCGGGAACATAGTACATACGACTTAAATCCTTCGTCTGAGCATCTCCAATATCTCCTAATTCTTGGTTCAAAGCATACCAAAAATGCTTAATCTTCTCTTGAGGAACATGATATTGTAATGGAAATATCAATCTAAACTTAGGTTTCAGTTCTGTAGATGATGCAGTCGAGTAACATATATATCTATATCGTCCATACAGCTGTGCTAATTCTTCTTGCAAGTTGCCATCACTTATATGGTCATCACAATCTACTGCAGCCCAGCCAGCCCACTCTATGACATTCTTATTAGCTCTAGTAGTACCTTTAATGAAAGTTGCTGGTGTCATTAAAGTAGCATCTTTCTTTTGCTTATAAGGTAGCTCCTGTATATCATATAGGAATGCCTCGAACTTATCGAAGTCATCAAATGACAATCCCTTGTCAGTGGTGTTATCATATAAGTTTTTAAATATAGTTAGTTCTACCATTACATAAAAGCCATTAGCGTTGCCTGCTCCTCTACTTCCCATCCTATAGCATCTAGAATCGGTTGAATAGGTTTGACAAACGATTTCTCAAACTGTGTATCATAATCAATGTAATCATCTAATCCCAACTGTCTAGGTAAGTACGATGGAAACGATATAACGTTTTCATGTACAGGATTAGGCATTGTCAGATAACAGAATTTAATCTTCTCTCCGTTAAATATCTCTAATTGTTTCTCTCTCAAATCTTTAATAGCATTATTATATATTATAACCCCTCTTACATGAATAGGCACGCCCTTCTTGTAAATTAAATTGCTATCTATCCATTTAGTAATATTAGATACGCCACGTGGAAACGATACCTCTTCTGCAGGTAACGTTTTGAAGTGTTCTCTGAACTTAGCTATGGCTTCTTGAGTATCACTCTCTGAACCAGATATGATTACTTTAAAGATTTCTTTCAATGCTGTTCTGCATGGTGCTGGTGTCGAAGACTTAACTGCTTCAATACCCATAATCTTTAACTTGGGTTCTGCATATCGCACACCCTCCATATCATTTACATTTAGTATGTAACGTTTTTTAGCAGTCCATATGCCCCTGTCGGCAATTGCTTCTCGGGCCATAACCATCTTGTTATCTCGTCCCCCGAGTCTATTAAATAAATCAGCATAGCAATCCCTAAGAACCACTTCCAATTTATCACTACAAATGCTATCAATAAAGCTGATAGGGTTATTAGGCTTAAAATGATGCACCAGATCCCCCAGACGAACGTAAACAGAGTCCGTATCAATAGCGATAACATAATCATCATCTTTAACCTCCATTAAATTATTTAAATACTTGTTGATGGCTTTCTCAGCCCATCTAATAGTAGCTTGGCCTGTAGTAGTAATAGCCTCTACAGTATCCATATTGAAGTATCTGAAGTAAGCAGAACCGTGTGCACCGTATAATGAGTTCAAAAGAATCTTAATAGCCAGTTGTCTATTCTCAGCAATAGCAATTCTTTTCTCTATATTATATAGCTCTTGTTTATTGGCCTTGTTTACTCCTACCAGTTCTCGTTGTGCTACGATTTGTTCTTTTTTAGTACCTACTCTTTCTTTATAAAGGTCTTCAATGATTCTAGGAAGCACTCCAAGCTTGTCAGTTCTATATCGAACTCCATTAGCGGCAAGACTCGTATCTTTAATTGTGTTTGATATCTTACCATCTATAATCTTATCTATATTTTTAACGTAGTTGTCACCACGAGCGTTAAGCATTGAATCTCTCTTATCATTAATAATAGTCTCAGGCGACATATTGTATTGCATAATGATAGATGGGTATAGAGAGTTTAAGTCAAAGGAAGCTACCCATTCATGTAAACCAACTTGAGGTGCTTTAACATATCCTCCAGGATACTTTATCTTTGTATTCTTCTTAGCTGGCGGTACTGCAATTTGATGTTCGTGAAGGTCTCTATAAATTATAGAATCCCATATCTTCACTGTACCCATACAGTCTTTATAATTAACACCTGCCTTGTATGATACTACCATAGCTAAAGTAATCATACCAATTTTATCTTCTAACTTTTCTATGAGCTCCACGTCACGTATATTATATTCAATATACTTCTGATGGTCTTCTTCATATAAGTTAGCTAAGCTTGAATAGTCTTCATAAGATAGTTTACCTTCTCCAAGCACTACTGATGATATATGATTCAACGAATAAGACTCTTGAGGTCCAAATGAATATCCAAACTTCTTGAAGAGGTCCATATAATCTAATGTTGAAATCCCATAGACTTCCCAATACATATCTTCTCTGTTCATCATCTTAACAGTGCCTGACCTAAGCCATCTAAAAGGACTAAGTCGTTTAGCTACTGGTAAACCAAATCTATTGATGATGCGATTAACGATATAAGGTATATCGAAGAACTTAACGTTCCATCCTGTTATAACATCAGGCGGATTCTTTTCCCAGTAATCTAAGAATGAGTTTAAGAGGGCATCTTCATCTGCACAAGCTCGATAAACAATCTGTGCATCCTTAATGTTTGTTTTAGATGTATCGTAATCCTTTAAACCCCAAACATAATATGTATTGTCTTGGTTGTTCTTACAAGTGATAGCGGTTATAGGAAAGAGAGCTTCCTCTGGAAAGGGAAAGCCTTGGTCTGATTGAACCTCGATATCTAAAGCACATACATTAATGATAGACCTATCAAAGTTAATAGTGCCGGGATAGTGTTCGTTGATGTACTGCATCTCGAAATTATCCATACCATGTATCTCCTTACCGACAACGTCTTTGTAAGTGTCATAGTGTTTCTTAGCAGCAGACATAGTAGCAAAAGAGACAGGCTCTAATGGTTTACCGTGTAATGATTTCCAAGGGCTGGCGCCGAAGGCTATAGGTTCGTAGAGAGTAGGGCTGAACTTATCTTTGTGTGAGAATTTGATTCCATTATCATATCCGCGAACAAGAATACTGTCTCCTACTTTTTGGACAGATGTGTAAAATTTCATAATATATATTATACCCTATTTCAGAGTAAATGTCAACTCATTTGCTTGATTATTTTTTCATATTCTTTTTGAAGTTCCTTGTCTGGAGTAGCAGTCCAGATGATGTGGTCGTAAGTTGTATTCTTAACTAATTGAAGTTTTTTAGTATAAGGTGCATAAGGTCTAAAGGTAATCTCTCCACCCTCTAAATGAGTAATGATACAGGGATTAGTAATATCCTTATCCTTTATTGCACACAGTAGCTCTTCACCACTTATTAATTTAATTACTTGTATCATCAGTCGCTTTTAAAGAAGCGCTTCTTCTGAAACCGCAATTCATAATACTGACCATCATATTTAAACGATGCAACAGAGTAATCATATACTGATATCGTTTGATAGTCGTAATGTGTTTCCAGTTGACAGATTGTTTGAGTACCTGCAACCTTTTCCTTCTCGGTTTCAAAACCGATTAAGGCACCTAAGATAGCTCCGAAGTCTCCTAGACTGTCATCGCCAACTTCATTACCGATAGCTCCACCAATGATACCTCCAACAATGGCCCCTGCAATAGGTTCACCAGCGCTGGTTGCTGTTTGGTAACATACTTCTGATTGGAATGGAATAGCTTTGTTGATTGTTTTGTAATAGTCATTGATGTTACCTCTGAGGGTACCATCTGCGAGTACTTGTAACGACATCATCGATACAAATCCTATAATAAACCATAATAATTTTTTCATAATATATCCTCTTGAAACAGGGGTCCGAAGACCCCCTTAAAATTAACCGAGAAGCAACTGCTTCGCGCTCTTAGTAAGATTACCCAAGTTGATAGTTACTGGCTTATCTTCTTCTGGGATTTGATTCTCCAGACCGATTTTTAGTAATCCATCTACAATGTCTGCTCCTACTACTTTCATAGTATCAGCTAATGTAAACTTACGTGTAAAGTTACGAGAGCCAATGCCCCGATGTACATATTGCATATCGTCATTGCTTTCATTAACACCTTTAATAGTTAATTCACCTTTCTCTAAAGTCATATCAATTTCCTCTGCAGTGAATCCTGCAACAGCAATTTCAATGACTAAATGTTCCGAGTCAATCTTAACTACGTTATATGGTGGGTACCCAGTTGATTTTTGGGTTGTAGAATTGATACGTTCTATTGTATCAAAAATGTTATCGAATCCGAAGAATGTATCCCTCGGAAACGTTGCATGTCTTATCGCGTTCATATTTTTCTCCTTATATTAAGCGAGTTATAATAATGTATGTCTACTGACATACGGTCTTTGGAAGACCCTTTCGGCATCTTCCAATTATATTTATATAAGTTTTTAAGTCACTTATACAAATTCTTCGTCTTCCCTGTGGCCTTGTCTGAAAGCCATGTTGTCGTTAGTTTCTCTAACTTCTACTTTGCAACACCATACTCTATCTCCTTCACCATAGTCTACTAAGAATATAGTATTGATGTATTCATATAAGAATTGGGCGAGACCTTCACAGCCAGTTCTTTCTACTTCTGTAATCTTCGCTAATCCTGCAGTGCCTAGAGCTTTCATTTGCTCATAGTCAGGGTCGTCTAATGCTAATAAAAAAGTATGGTCAAACCATTCTTCTAATTTATGTTTTAATGGACGTAGTCCACCATAATCCACACACCAGTTACGTGCATCTAAATCATCGCATTCAAATTCAAAATGAAACGACATAGCGTAACCGTGTATAACATTACAATGACTATCCGCTCTCCATTGCCTATAAGCAATAGGAAACTTTTGTGTGTAGGTTTTAGTACTTACAAACTTCTTTTGTGTCATAATTGACTCCTTATTCTTTCGATACTTTCGGTAGTAACGTTAAACTTATTAAGAATCTTATTGTCGTCGAAGCCCGCTTGGATATAACCAGTAAGCTTCTCCGTGCAAGTATTACAAACACCACACTCTTTAAAGTTGTGTTCTTCAGTCTTACCGTTGTAACAAGACCATGTACTCTCTAAAATATCCCAGCCAAAAACTTCCGACAGTTGCGTGGCTAATTTTAGTTCGTCATCTTTATATAGCTCTACAAATGGAGCTACAAATTCTACTGGGTTTTGTCTATTCAGACTTAGTACATCGTTTACTCTTTTAGTAAACTCTAAAGATGTATCCCAGTAACCATATTCATCTACTGCATTAAGCCCTTGGAACACTGTTTCACATTCTTGTGATTCAGCATACGCGGCTGTGATAGCAGCAAATTGTAAATTTCTAAAAGGCACATATGTATTAACTTGAGGGTCACCAGCATTCTCTTCTGCTGTCTTAGGTTTAAGTTCTGATCCTGCAATCAAAGCACATGTGGCTTGAGCAATCTCTTTTAAATAATCTAATTTATATATATTATGTTCAATGCCCAACTTCTTAGCTGTAGCCACTGCCATATCTAATTCTATGTTATGTCTTTGACCGAAGTCAAATGATAAGGCTTTAACCCTATCCTTTCCATATTTATTTACTAGTAAGTATACTAGTGTTGTAGAATCTAACCCGCCAGACAATGCTATACATACATTCTTATCTGTTTCAGGTAACTCTACTAATTGATTAATCGTTATCAGTTTCCGATTCATCGTTCATCTCTCCTTCAATAATATAATTAAAACGTTTAGTTTTAAAGTAACTCACTTCTTGTAAGCTTTTAGATAGCCAGTCCATTCTATAGACCGTATCATAATTAATACATTTAGAACCTTCAAACCTCTCTGAAGATATAGTTAACTCTTCATCTACATATAACTTACCATGCTTAGTTCTAAAAATGTAAAACTCAGTGCCGTGTTTAAACACACATGAGAATAAACCTTCTATATCTCCAAGGCCTGTAAAGTTATATCTTACCAAGTATTTATGTAATAATAAAGTATCAAACTCTTCGTCTGTTGACAAATACCCTTGTAAGTATTTAATGCCTGCTGGTCTAATAAGTCCATTGTGCCATAACAAAGAACTTCCACCAGTAGGAAGATAAGTAGGATGGATTCTATCCATCTCTTTAACCATACCCCCTGTCGGTGCTTGGACATGACATACCGTATATGTATTATGATTCTCAGGTTTAAAAGGTTTTACCGAAGCCCTCGGTGGATGCCTTCCCATTATAAATGTTAAAGCCTCGTTATTAAATTTACCAAAATCTTTTGTGGTCCTTCCATCTTGAGTAACACTATAAGAAAAGTTACCTCTGAACTGATTTAATTCAGCAAGCTCTTCAAGTTTAAACTTATCAAATGAACCGAATATACTACACATTAATCCCAACCCTCTTGTAAATGATGATATTTATCATCGTGTTTTTTTGTTACTCCATAATCACCATCATATTGATGTAAGGCTTCAGCTTTAAATAAAAGAAACTGACCAACTCGTGTGCCCGGTTTAAATTTAAAGGTACCACAATTCACATGCATCACTGAAGCCATAACTCCATGATATCCTGAATCGTATAATCCCGTAGTCATAAATACACCATTACGATTTAAAGTAGAACGTGGTAAAATAAATCCAGCTTCACCATCCGCTATCTTAACTTTGCCTTCCATAATTATTTCATAGTGCCCATCATTCAAATCATAATAGCCTTGTCTATTTAATGGCTCTGGTATTGTCTCATGGTGTTGCTTACTATCCTCTTCAAGAATAAATTCTCTACTAGCTATTATTCTGAATACCTTATCGACTCTAAGGTCAATAGCATTCGGCTGAATGTCTTCTTCTCGAAGACTATCATATAATGATTGTGTTTTATCGCTAGCTATGTGTATCATGGTTTGTTTATAAAAGTTTTGAACATATGTATATTATACAGTATTTTTGTCTGAATGGCAAGGGGTACTTCAACATTTATTTGCTCACACATTAACTCAGAAATTTTATGATTTAATCCGTCCTCTGTATAAACTATATTCTTCATACCGTGTGTAATAGGATTAGATGTATCAACAGATTTAATCCAATGAAATTTATCATCACGATATTTTTTAAATTCTTGTGGAAGAGAACAACCAAGAAGGTGATGGTCTCTCTCTGTATTAATAATACCATCTTCATACATATCTTCTAAGACCTTTCTACGACCATTCATGAAAGCATGATTCTTAGACCTAACGTTAGGATACATATCCAAAAACCAATTGTTAGCAAAACTAAACGCTATAGTATCAACGTGCTCATGAATATCTAATTCTCTATAACAGTTAACTAAATCATCATAGTCTTTACCTTGAGCTACTGCTATTGTTTTAGAATTAACTTTAAGATTAGGTTTAGACCATACCATCCAAGTCCTCATCTTCTTTAAGGTGTCTTCACCATCCATTAAGGTATCAGGAATAATGTAATGAGTGGGATTAAGTTTGTTAATCCATTTCACATATTCTTTAGGGTCAAAGGATTCGCCTAATTCAAATAAAGAGTTATCTAAAATAACCTCTCTGCCATCTTCAACTGCTTGTTTAAATGTATTAAAGTATTCTTTGTTCTCTTCGAATAGATGAACTAAGGCGTAATCACCATCAGTAACCCGTTGGATATCTTTAAATATACTTAAGGGTGCTTCGTGATATGTTTTCATATTTTCATTTCCAATTCTTTTAAATCTGTAACAGCTTTGTATGCGTCTTGTGGAGTATACTTTCTTAATTCAGTGATGCCAGATAACATAGCTTCTTCATAGAAATCATGGAAGCATAGTTTACCATTGTAATATGAGTTATTAGAAAGAGCTATAGTATCCATTAAGGACTTCTCTATCATAAGAGCTGTGTCTTCATCATACTTATATTCAGTACAATGGAGCACATCTATTTTCTTATCCCATGTCTTAAATATAGGATAAGGTTCATCAACACCTCTATAATTTATACGTCTATCTAAATTAGTAGTGATGCCAATTTTTAATACATGATTTACTTTAAGCCCTAGTGCCCGTTTTAAGGATAGGACATACACTGCATACTTCATTAACTATTAGCTGCGGCTAAGACCTCCCTTCGTAAGTGAGAATTAGGTTTACCGAATACACCCAGTGCTGTCATAGTAGCTGTAGTGGATCCAGTATCCATAACTCCGCGTTGACATACACAAGTATGTGCTGCATCGATAATAACAATAACATCTTGCGTGCCAGTAATATAAGCCATAGCATGAGCAATCTGTTGAGTTAATCTTTCTTGAATTTGTGGACGCCTAGCAAAGTATTGAGTTATCCTATTCATTTTAGATAAGCCTAATACTTTATCCTTTGGAATATAAGCGATGTGACATTTACCAAACATAGGTCGAAGATGATGTTCGCAATCGGAATACAATGTAATATTCTTTTCTAATACAAATTCTTCTCCGTGTGTCATCTTAGCATCTACTGTTGTACATTTAGGGAACGTATCATTACGCAAGCCCGAAAAGATTTCATTAACATACATCTTAGCTACTCGCTTTGGTGTATCTTGTAATGAGTCATCAGATAAATCCATACCTAAAGTTTCTAACATGTCTTGTTGATAATCTGTTATCAACTCTATTTTACTTTCTATGTCTCCTAAGACGTAGTGAGTTAAGGGGGTTTGTACTCCCATCTTTACTAGGTACGCATTTACTTCTTCACCTAACTTTTCATTTTGCTTTGCTTTGTCGTGCATTCATTTCTCCTGTATTATATATCATGTTCCCCAACTATTACCAAATAGGTTTATATGTAGTCTAGGACTAAATTTGTATCCGTGCTTCATGCATAGTTCTGCTACGCATTTTTCAGTTAGCTCTTGACCTTCGATTGTAGCTCCCTCAGGCATTAGAAAAACGGCTTCATAATTAACACCGTGATTGTAATACTCTTCGCAAGCGTTCTCTACTTCTACAATATCAACTTCGTCGCGAATAACAAACTTCAAATTGATATTAGAATTTTTTACTTTATTCATACCCAATAGACATTGAGGATTGATTGTGATGGCCTGGTCTTCGCCAGTTAATGATAGTTTAGGTGAGCACATCCAAGTAACTTCTATGTCAGGACGTTTCTCATTAAAGTAATCTATCATAATAGGCATTGGCATCTTAGAGCCATTAGTTTCAAAAGTG
>Ga0257107_1000848_pt1 | contig 11598 bp, 9 predicted proteins | sample LP_taG_2_FD_190178 | JGI IMG/M metagenome (GOLD analysis project Ga0257107, IMG submission 190178) | Marine microbial communities from Northeast Subartic Pacific Ocean, Canada - LP_J_2011_P26_500m | ecosystem: Environmental > Aquatic > Marine > Oceanic | place: Canada: Northeast Subartic Pacific...
ACTTGAATTGACTGACCAATAAACTTCTTGAGGAGATTGTTGATGATTGCTTTGAAGCCCAGGCGCCGATCTGTGAATCCTTTGGCCTTGAAGCAAAATATTTAATTGATTCAAGCGTTGTTATCTTTTCTATACTACCAATGATCTTTACTTGTCTGTCTAAGTTTAACCAGGGAAACAAAAGCGCAGCCTGAGGTTTTACTTCAATTTGTTGAGATTTTTTTGAACCATAGTTCGTAAAAAAAACAAAACCTTTTTCATCGAAATGTTTTAGGAGCACTGTGCGAATACCAATCTCATTCTCATCAGCAGTTGCCAAACTCATAGCACTGGGCTCAACAATACCCGCCACAATATCAATTGCTTCTAAAAACCATAACGAAAACTGGTCAAATGGATTGTCATCGAGTTCAGACCTGTTTAGTCCATTTTGTCGAGACTCCTTTCTGAGATTATTCAAATTAACTGTCATAATTTCTAAAATTAAAAAGGTATCAGGTTACTCTTTTTTGATTCTGTCAGGTGCTGGGTAATCAAAGCCTTGACTGGTGGGAATCGGTTTGCAAACTTAAGCACTATCTTTCTAAGATGCTTAATTGCGACATCATCATTAGTAAACAATGAAACAATACCGTTGGTACCAAAATACATCAACCTAGACAGGTTGATTTGTTTTCTTTCAAACTCTTTTAGTACTACGTTTGCACCAATATCTTGTCCGTTATTAAGCGCTCTACTAATGGATAACGATAGTAGATCTTGGCCTCTCAAACCTAAATTGAAACCGTGTGCGGTTACTGGGTGCATACCCACAGCAGCATCGCCAATTAGGGCAAACCTTGTTGCTATAAATTTCTGAGCATAGACCCCAACTAGAGGATATGAGTGGCGATCTCCTATCTGCTTCATTTGGCCTAATTTGCCACCAAAACCATCGCTTGCCATCTCGTTAAATTCTTCCTCATCAAGGCCTAACATCTCATCTAGCTTGTCAGTTGGAACAGTTAATACAACAGATGAAACGTTGCCATTTAGTGGTAAAAGTGCTAACGTGTGTCCATAATTAAAGTACTCTAAGGCGATATGATTGTGAGCCTTTTCGTGAGACATTCTTGTTGTTATCATTACCTTGGAGAAATCTTTCATAATCGAAGGTATTCCCATCTTTCTCCTAATTTCAGAAAAACGACTATCTGCTGCAACAACCAATTTAGATTTAATGGTTCTGCCATTAGATAGTGAAACTTCTGCGCCCTTATTAGAAGTACTAACTCCATCAACAATTATTTCATTCAAAATCGTTACATTTTCTGCTTGCGAGACTCTTTCAAATAATGCCGCTCTAATCAAATGGTTTGGCACTAAATAACCCAAAGCTTCAATTGCGGATTTTTTAGCGTCAAAGTTCAACAAAGAATCAGAATCTCCGTCAAATACTTTTGCCTCTTTTAGCGGACTAACCTTAGCTTCATCAATAAGTGCCCAGACGCCAAGTTTTATTAATATTTTACGGGAATGATGAGTGAGCGCTATTTCGCGACCATCTGGCTTTGGTTTTGAAACCGATTTAAGTGGTGACTTTTCAACAAGAAGAACATTCAAGTTCAAACCAGACATAGAGCAGGCAAAGCTTAGGCCGGCAGGCCCTCCCCCTATAACAACGATATCGTAATCCATCTCACTGCTGCCTTAATTTGATGAGGGTTCATTTTAGCACCCTTTAAAAAATATATATTGATCTAATAAAGAACAGTCTTACTGGCTCATTCCTTTCGATTCTTCAATCCGCTTTAACCAATACTCACTTTTTTCTATATTTTTTACTGTACCGATTCCTTCTTTATACATTTCAGCAATCTTGATTTGTGACTCTACGCTGTCCTTCCTTGCAGCAATAAGATAATACTCATAAGCCTTCTCAAGGTTCTTAGTTACACCCTTACCATTCTCGTACATCTCGGCTAAATTATGCTGTGCAAAAAGATAGTTCTGATTAGCAGATAAACTAATCCAGCTGAAAGCTTTATCCAAATCCAAAGGTACTCCGATACCTAGATAATACATAGCACCCAGATAGTATTGAGCTTTTGGGTGTGATTGATTGGCAGCCTTGTTTAAATATTCAAGTCCTTTCTCGTCATTTTGTTCAACTCCTATACCGACAATATGCATTATACCAATAGCAGTCAATGCATCTAAATCGCCAGTTTTTGCCGCATGTTCAAACGCCAGTAGCGCTTTTTCATAGTCCTTTTCAACACCGTCACCATAAAAATAAGCTCGCCCTCTTTCGTAAAGACTACTATCAGCATTAACAGGAAACAAAATGCCAAATAAAAGGGTTATTATTAATAAATATTTCATAGGAAGAAATTGTATACCAAATACTATGTAAATGTCACTCTTAGATTGAACTTTGTATAAAACGATTAAGGTTATTTAAACAAAAAATGAACGGCTATTACGTTCAATAATATGCAATATATTTACACACCATTTCTAGGTATAAACTCTAATACTGTTGCATTGATACAATACCTCGGCATTCCGTCAGGTCCATCATTGAAAACGTGACCTAAATGAATATCAGAGCTAACAGACCTTATCTCGGTCCGAACTATACCAAAACTAAGGTCAAGCTTCTCATAAACCTCATTATCCAAAGGTTTAGTAAAGGATAGCCAGCCTGATTTAGATTTAAATCGATCTGCAGTATCAAATAGTGGTCTTCCTGAAAGTTTGTCTACGAATATACCTTCAGGGGTATCTTTAAACATCTCATATTGTTTACAAAATTGTCTGTCTGTTCCATCATTAAAGGCAACATTAAAAGCCTCGGAATCCTTACCCAATTTGAATTCTCCCAAAGCTTGGTAAAACTCCTCAGAAGACATAATTCCTTGGTGCGCCCAGACCTCTTTCCCATCAACGATAAAAAATATAGTTGGCGTTGCCCAGGTCTCTGTGTTCAATTCAAATCCTTTCAAAGCGGATGCTGGGGAAGACCTTAATGGAATGGTGCCTTGATATTTTGAAGTAACTTTTTTTTCAAATTCTAAGCAAAACAGGCAAGTCCCTTCTACCTCAGGCCCAATCACAATTATCTCTTTACTTCCAAGGGGAACTATGTCATTTTTAGCAATTTTAGACGACGACTGGTTCAAAAAACTCACACCTGTAGAGTGATCAGGACAGTAACCGTTTGGGTTTTTTAATAAATAGTTTTGATGATAACTCTCTGCTGGCCAAAACTTTTCTAACGCAGCCATTTCGGTTACAATTTTCCCATAACCTTGATCTGTCAATAGTATTTGAAATTCTTCTTTAGTTCTATAAGCTATTTCTTTTTGTTCTGGAGTTGTCCAATAAATTGCAGAGCGATAATTGTTTCCTACATCATTTCCTTGTCTGTTGAGCTGAGTAGGGTCATGAATCTCCCAAAAGTTTTTAATTAAAGATTCAGTTGAAACTTGACTTGAGTCATAAATAACCCTGACTGTCTCAGTATGATTAACCAACTCATTGTCATTTTTTGTTTTCTCTTCAGCCGAAAGACCAATATTATTTAAAATATCTAGAAAGGTCCCAGTTTGTGGAATACGATTATTGAGAATATCTTCATAACTAGGGTTTTCATAGTTACCTCCAGAGTATCCAGAGACAACATCAATGACACCATCAATGTTTTCAAAGTTCTTTTCAACACCCCAAAAACAACCTGCCGAAAAAAAAATTTCTAATATCACTGTCTTTGCCTATTAAATAAAATATATTTTAACTATTTATTGGTAAGTGCTCAATAAATCTTAAGGAAACAGTTCGAGAGCTAGCTTAGGTAAAGCAAATGATAGAAAGGCGACCACCTCATCTGTGCTGATCGTTCTGGAGCTCTTAGGAAATTCAAAATGAAGGGCTGGTTTAATTTTACTGAGAGACCCTTGAGCCTTAGAAGAAGTTGCGTGGTAATAAATATAGTCGATATTCTCAATAGAAATTGATTGGGTTAATTTTGTTGAGGATAAGGCATTTTGAAGTATTAATTTAATACGCCTCGCTTGGTTGTTATTAATACCGACTGTCGCAATTTCGATTCTATTTTTACTCTTATTTCGACTATTTCCATGGATCTCAACATAGAGTTTAGGTGCTTTGTTTATCATATATATTTGGCTTAAATACTCATCGTATACGTACAAAGCTCGTTCTGTTTGAATTTCATTGTTGCTTGAAACACCATATTTTTCTGTAGGCCTAGTGACATTAAGAGGGTGACTCTTAGAGCGAAAATCTTGAGCAATGAGACAATTCCATAAGATATTGTCACAAACTTCACGAACAATTACCTCTGTCATTAAATCAAACCCTCCATGAGGCGCTGTAATTATGTAATGTGAATTGTTATCTTGACTACTAAACTGGCCAAGAGATAGGGCCTCTTCTCGTGCAGAAACAAGATTGTTAGAATCCGCACCAACCTCTACATTAAAAAAGAGAGACCAAAGAGTGACAATCAGTAATACTATAAAGCGAGATTGCCTTGAACGAAGCGGAGCCACTATTAACACTTAATAAATCCCCGAAAATTTGTTACATTAACCAAATATACGTATTTTAGGTACTTTTTGCAAAATAAATTTATATTTATATTTTAAAAGTAAATTGGCTGAAAAGCCTAGTATAAGTGAGTTTTAGAGTGGTAGTCGCGGTCAGATTTGAACTGACGACTTCCACCTTGTCGAGGTGACACTCTAACCAGCTGAGTTACGCGACTACGAAGGCGCTTATTATACTGACTCGAAAACCGAACGGATAATTTTTTGTATATCACTAGCGGCTTGATAACGGTTTTCAGCGTTTTTGATTGGTCTTCCAACAACAATATAATCAGAACCACTCTTAAATGCTGTGGCGACATCAACTACACGCTTTTGGTCATCATCATTTGCAACCGGGCGAATGCCAGGAGTCACTGCAATTAATTTATTGTCTACATATTTTCGAATGTAGGGCACTTCTAGTCCTGATGAAACAATACCATCACAGCCAGCTTCAAACGCACGTTTGGCACGTGAAATGACTAAATCCTGAACATCACAATCGAATCCCAGGTCATCTAAGTCACCTCGATCCAAGCTCGTAAGTGCAGTTACTGCAAGTATTTTTAAATCATTCTTGTTTTCAGCGGCCTTTTCCATTAAAGCCTGGTTGCCATGAATGGTTGCAAATGTGGCACCATAGTCGCTAAGTCTTGCAATCGTTCGACCGACTGTTTCAGGAACATCAAAAAACTTCAAATCAACAAAAACTTTTTTGTCTCTTTCTATCAACCAATTTAACAGTTCAAAGTAGCCACCAGTCATCAATATTTCCATACCGATTTTATAAAAATTTACACTGTTATCGAGTTCAGTGACGATGTCTTTAGCTTGATCAATCTCCGGCACATCTAGAGCAAAAATTAACCTATCTTCTACATTAATATCTTTCATAAAAGTCTCATTAAAACTTTATACCTCATAAACTCAATTAACCATGTAGACCTAGATTAAAAAAATTATACTTTGATTTCAAAGACGTTAGCAGTCAACAACACAATAAGTTGCCTAAGGTTTTACTCATGAAATACATCTTAACGGTTTACAGTAGTTAAAAAGTCAATTAATGGTCAAGCAAGTCAACGGAAACCTTAACTTTGATGACATCGTCATAAGGTCTTTTTTTGCTTGTTAATGCTAAATCACGACCTTCATAATTGATATGCACTAAATAATGACTCAACTTCTTCACGAAGCTTGTTTTAACCTTTTTTTCACAAACCTCTTGGCTGACCAAAACTTGGCCAGTTGAGTTTGCTTTCTCTGCATCATTTGCCATAGAAGCACCTAAAACAATACCGGCAAGAGTCATGACATCTTTGCCACTATCACTACTACCCTCAGCAAGTTTGTTACCAATCACGCCACCGAGTATTGCACCAAAAATTTCATTGGTTGCACTACCGTCACCTGCGTTCTGCAAGGTCTCTTGTATGTAACATTCCTGATAAGGTTCTTCAGTCCTGTATTGCTTGTAAACTTTCTCTACAGCAGTTACAGTTGCATAGTCAGTGTAGCTTCCAGCAATCACCAGTTGTGTCCCTAGAAATAACGATATCAGTATCAAACTTTTTACAATTATTTTCATACTCATACTCCACTATCTTTTAGCCCCTATAATGTAAATTATATACCTTTAATTGTTTTTTGCATTGAATTCAGTTAACAATACTCTTTACTATATCGTGTTCCTGGTGCTGGGCTTTTAAACCATCCTGTGATGATTTCAAGGCCCTCTTTGTTTTTGCAAATTAATGGCACTCTAAAAGGAATTGATATTGAATACCTAGATGCTAATTACATGGTTAAGCAAATAATTTCTTGAATAAATAGCCATAACTGGCAATAATAGTAGACCTGCCTTGGTAGCTCAGCTGGATAGAGCACTCGCCTCCTAAGCGAGGGGTCGTGAGTTCAAATCTCGCCCAGGGCACCAAATTTTTGAACCAGTTTTATCTACTCTACGGCGAATAATCTAATCTTTTGTGATAAAAAAATTGTCACAGGTATAATATTAGCCATCTAATTAAGCACAACTATAGTCAATGTCTGGCAATTCTTTTGGAAAATTATTTACTCTAACAACCGCTGGAGAAAGTCATGGCGAAGCCCTTATTGGGATCGTCGATGGTTGCCCGCCTGGAATGTCTTTAACAGAGAAAGACTTACAGGATGACCTTGATTTGAGGAAACCTGGTAGTTCAAGGCACACCACTCAGAGGCGGGAAACAGACGAAGTTAAGATTCTATCTGGCACTTTTGAAGGAGTAACGACAGGCACGCCGATTGCTCTTATCATTGAAAACGCTGATCAACGCCCGAGAGACTATAGTAATATTGCCAACTCGTTTCGTCCAGGTCACGCAGACTACACCTATCAACAAAAGTATGGAATTAGAGATTACCGCGGTGGTGGCCGCTCATCTGCCAGAGAAACCGCAATAAGGGTTGCTGCTGGAGGTATTGCAAAAAAATATCTCAAGGAAAAGTATACTATCGAGATTCATGGATACCTTGCTCAACTCGGTCCAATCGCGTTTGAGAATTTTGATTGGAAAGAGGTACACAATAATCCATTCTTTTGTCCTGACGCCAGCAAGGTTAGTGAGCTAGAAGACTACGTAGACAAACTCAGAAAGGCTGGTGATTCCATTGGTGCGAGGATTAATGTTGTCGCTAGTAATATGATTACAGGACTTGGAGAACCGATCTTCGATCGTCTTGACGCCGAAATAGCTCATGCAATGATGAGTATTAATGCTGTCAAGGGTGTTGAAATTGGAGCAGGATTTGATGTTGTCAACCAGAAAGGTTCTGTTCATAGAGACCCAATAACGCCTGAAGGTTTCACATCAAACAATTCTGGTGGCATCCTTGGAGGAATCAGCTCTGGACAAGACCTACTGATTTCAATTGCACTCAAGCCTACCTCGAGTATCCGCCTAAGCACCCAGAGTATTGATAAAAAAGGCAAGGCAACTGAGATTAGTACGACAGGTCGACATGACCCTTGTGTTGGAATTAGAGCTACCCCAATAGCTGAAGCTATGCTGGCAATCACTTTGATGGATCATGCTTTACGTCACCGAGCACAAAACGCCGATGTAACACCATCGACTCCCGCTGTACCCGCTGCAAAGTTGTAGTTCTTTAAAAATTACAATTCAGTAATCGCTTTATTTGCCTCTTGTGTCACCCCAAAGGATTTTGTGAAGCTGGACTTGAAGACGAACGTTGAGTTGTTTTTCTAGGATCCAGTCAGCTAAATCGACTGGTCTTAAGCTTTCATAGACGGGTGAAAAAAGCACTTCAGAGTCAACGCTATAGTTCTGCAAAATATCACAACACCATTCAAAGTCTTGCCTAGAAGAGATAACAAATTTCAACTGATCTTTTTCCCTTAATAGGGCAATATTGTCATACCTATTTTGCTTCTCTTCGGTTGATGAGGGTGTCTTGATATCCATTACTACTGAGACTTTATTATTGACTGGAGCTATATCAATACTACCACTAGTCTCAAGTGACACCTTGTAACTATTTTCAATAAGTCTATCCAACAAAATAAGACAGTTACTTTGAGCCAAGGGCTCACCACCGGTGACACAAACATAGGAGCTATTGTACTGACCAATCTCATCCATAATATTTTCAATTGTTAACGGGTTATTGCCCTTGAAAGCATAGGTTGTATCACAGTAATTACAACGAAGCGGACAACCTGTTAAGCGCACAAAAACAGTTGGAATTCCAACCTCCTTGGCCTCTCCCTGAAGAGAATAAAAGATTTCCGTAATGTTTAAGGTGGTGCTATTTAAATTGTCCATCTTTTAAGTATTTAATTTGGTTTCGAACATCTGCGGCCTGTTCAAATTTCAAGTCCTCAGCAAACTCATACATCTCCTTTTCTAGGCGCTTTAATTCCTTGGCGAGCTGTACAGGCGATAAGCGAACCTGAATCATATCTGGTCCCATTTCTTCTATCTCAGAGGCTGACAGGTCGGTATCCAGAATATTAACGATTGGCTTCACAACACCTTTGGGTATTATCCCGTATTTTTTATTAAAAGCCTTCTGCTTATTTCTTCTTCTGGTTGTTTCGTCTATTGCTCTTTGCATCGAGTTTGTAATTCGGTCTGCATACAAAATGACGCTACCATTAATATGTCTTGAGGCACGCCCCATAGTCTGAATGAGTGATCGCTCTGAGCGCAGAAACCCTTCTTTATCCGCATCTAATATTGCAACCAAAGAGACTTCCGGTATATCCAAACCCTCACGAAGTAAATTAATACCCACCAATACATCAAATACACCGAGACGTAAATCACGAATAATTTCTACCCTCTCAACAGTGTCAATATCTGAATGAAGATATCTCACCTTGACGTTGTGTTCGTGCAAGTAGTCACTTAACTGTTCAGACATGCGTTTAGTGAGTGTGGTTACAAGTACTCTCTCTTTGATAACAACTCTTTTATGGATCTCTGATAACAGGTCATCGACTTGGGTTTCAACTGGACGGATAACAATACTTGGGTCCAACAGACCGGTTGGTCTGACAACCTGTTCGGCAATTACTGTGGAAACTTCCATTTCATAGTTAGCTGGTGTCGCAGAGACCATAATGCATTGACCCACTCTTTCAGAAAATTCATCGAACTTGAGAGGTCTGTTGTCTAGCGCCGAAGGTAGTCGAAAACCAAAATCAACAAGCGTCGTTTTGCGAGATCTATCGCCATGATACATACCCCCTATCTGGCTCACAGTGACGTGAGATTCATCCAAAATAACGAGTGCATCTTCTGGCAAATAATCGAGCAGTGTTGGTGGCGGCTCGCCTGACTTTCGACCAGACAAATAGCGCGAATAGTTCTCAATACCAGAGCAGTAACCCAACTCTCTCATCATTTCCATATCGAGCACTACTCTTTGGGAAAGGCGCTGATCTTCTACTAGTTTGTTTTGAGAAATCAATTCTTTTTTGCGCTCAGCGAGCTCTACTTTGATATCATCAAGGATATTTAGAATTGTTGACTTAGGTGTCACGTAATGTGTCTTCGGGTAAACCGTAATCCTATGAAGCGACTTCAACTTTTCACCTGTGAGAGGATCAAACCAAGACAGATTTTCAACTTCGTCATCAAACATCTCCACCCGTATCGCCCTCTCTTCGGAGTCGGCTGGGAAGATATCGATAATCTCTCCCTTAACCCTAAAGTGGCCACGTATTAGGGTAACGTCGTTACGAGTGTATTGCATTTTGGAGAGCGTCGATAGAATTTCCCTTTGCTTTGTGACTTCACCAACAGTCAAGTGCAACAACATCTTCATGTAACTATCAGGGTCGCCCAAACCGTAGATAGCAGAAACACTAGCAATGATAATAACATCCTTGCGCTCTAGAAGTGCCTTAGTGGCAGAGAGTCGCATCTGCTCAATCTGTTCATTGATTGAAGCGTCCTTCTCAATATAGGTGTCAGAAGCAGGAACATAAGCCTCTGGCTGATAATAGTCATAATAAGAGACAAAATATTCGACCGCGTTTTTAGGAAAGAACTCCTTCATCTCACTATAGAGTTGAGCTGCTAAAGTTTTATTAGGAGCCATGATTAAGCTCGGTTTTTGACTCTTCTCAATAACATTAGCAAGGGTAAAAGTTTTGCCTGAGCCAGTAACACCTATCAGTGTTTGATATTTGGCACCTGAATTGATTCCATCCAGTAATTTTTTTATCGCTTTTGGTTGATCACCCTTGGGTGAAAATGCTGACTTTAGCTGAAATTTTCTAGCCATTATTGGCAATTTTTCATTAACATAAACACTTAATTTTAAACTATTTAAATAACCCAGTAAATGTCAACTATTCTTTCAAATCGAGTACAAAAAATTAAGCCATCAGCGACCCTAGCTGTGAGCGATAAAGCCAAGCAGTTAAAGGCCCAAGGAGTGCAAATTGTTTCTATGGGCTCTGGTGAACCGGACTTTGATACACCGGTCAATATCCAAAAAGCCGCCACCCAGGCAATTGGCGCTGGTGAGACTCGTTACACCGCGGTCGATGGAACACCGCAACTCAAAAAAGCCATCTGTGAGAAATTTAAAAGGGAAAACGGTCTCGATTACTCTGCCAACGAGGTGATGGTCTCTTCTGGAGGTAAGCAGGTTTTTTATAATCTCTGTCAGGCCATCCTTAGTAAGGGTGATGAAGTGATCATTCCTGCCCCCTACTGGGTATCCTACCCAGATATAGCTATCCTTGCAGATGCAACACCTGTTTTCATTGAAGCTGGGCTAGAGCAGGAATTCAAGATAACGGCTGAACAACTCGAATCAAGTATTAATACCAATACCAAACTCTTTGTTCTCAATAGCCCCTCAAACCCGACAGGTGCCGTATACACGAAATCTGAAATAGAGTCCCTCGGTGCGGTCCTAGAAAGGCATCCACAGGTCAACGTAATCAGTGACGATATTTATGAGCATATTCGTTGGGAAGATGAAGAATTTGTCAATATTGCGATGGCATGCCCGAAACTAAAAGATAGAACAATCATCCTCAATGGTGTCTCAAAGGCTTACGCGATGACGGGCTGGAGAATTGGTTATGCCGCTGGTCCGGAGGAAATCATCAAGGCAATGAAAAAGATTCAGGGACAGTCTACATCAAATCCGAGCTCAATCTCACAGGCCGCCGCCCTTGAAGCAATCAGCGGCGATCAATCTTTTATTAGTATGATGGTTGAGGCCTTTGAGAGACGACACAACTTTCTTGTCGATAGTCTTAACGGTATCGATGGTATCGAATGCCCACAATCTCGCGGCGCCTTCTATTCATTCCCAAGAGTGCAAGGTTTGATTGACCGACTTGGACTCAAGGATGATGTTGAATTTTCGACTTATTGCCTTGATAAAATTAGCTTAGCTTTGGTTCCTGGTTCTGCTTTTGGTGCGCCTGGATATGTGCGACTCTCTTTTGCAACAAGCATGGACAACTTAAAAC
>Ga0257107_1000850_pt1 | contig 11573 bp, 13 predicted proteins | sample LP_taG_2_FD_190178 | JGI IMG/M metagenome (GOLD analysis project Ga0257107, IMG submission 190178) | Marine microbial communities from Northeast Subartic Pacific Ocean, Canada - LP_J_2011_P26_500m | ecosystem: Environmental > Aquatic > Marine > Oceanic | place: Canada: Northeast Subartic Pacific...
TTCTGTATGGCTCTCTAAGTGTCGAGACGGAGAACCAACCAACCTCTGCAGAACCATCTGAGATTATTCGGCCACATTCCCCAATCAGGCCGTTTACCAAATGCGTGTCAGCGCCTTGGGCCATGGTTTCCTGTAGGTTGATTTCGGGAGTGTTGTCAGGACACAAGACGGTGGCCCTGATGCCCGCACGGCTGGCGTAGGCTGCGAGCGCAGATCCTGCATTTCCATTTGTCGGAACGGCGAGATGAACTAGCCCGAGTTGCTTGGCCATCGATACTGCGAGAGCGAGCCCCCTAGCCTTGAACGAGCCAGTCGGCAATCTCGACTCATCTTTCACAATGATCCTTCCTGGTTCTGCGCCTAAGACAGAGGCTGAGTGCTCTATTGAGACAAGTGGGGTCATTACCTCACCGAGGGAGATCCTATGCTCTTCCCTCTCCACTGGTAGCAGGGACGAGTATCTCCAGAATCCCGGTTCAGAGGATGATTCGATGTCTTCGCGCGACACCTCACTTCCCATCCTTTCGAGATCGTATCTGACCAACAGTGGCTTCCCGGATTCAGAGACGGTTCTCACGCCATCCATCTCAAAGCGCTTTCCAGTGAACGAGCACTCAAGATGGCTCACGTAGCATGACACAGAACTACTGAAGACACCGATTCGATGAACCTACCGGAATCACACTGCTGTAGGTGCTACATGGTCATCATCCTTGTCTCCGGACGATCTAACACGAGACCATACTTCCTTCATCAGCATCTCGTGGCATTCCTTGCAATAGTGAAAGCGTTCGTACGCCTCCCTGAATGAATATGCTTTCTTACCACTGGATACTAGGAAGCCCTCTGGCGAGAGCCTGCTTACGACTGTTCCTCGTCGGTTACATTCATCGTAGTTGCACACTGCCACCCTTACCCCTCCTCATTCGACTGCGGTTCGATTACGATTAATGGCACGTTCGCTTCTACCCGATCACCAGATTGGCAATTTACCTGTCTAATGACTCCCCCCATTGTCGCCTTAATCTCGTTTTGCATTTTCATCGCTTCGAGTATGAGGACTACGTCGCCTTCGGCTACTATTTCCTCCTCTGAAACGTGGATTGAGACGATTTTCCCAGGAATCGCCGATGAGATAGTGCCTGAACCACTAACTCTGCGAGTAGTTCGCTCTCTCGGGGCTCTGGGGGGGTATTGAGTATCCTGATCGACCTTGATGGAGAATGACTTCCCTTCAATTGTAACGCCCCACTCCTCGCCATCGTATTCGATTTCAACTTCGAACTCCTCCCCATCAACGGTTACTCTCCTCTTCTTAGTCACCGAATCACCTCGTGGCACTTCGCCTTGTCCGGGCAGGGAAGAGGCTGCACCTGCCAATCACCATGAGCCTGTGATTCTTGGACCAGGCGCTACCTCCTCGTCTTTGGGAAGATGGAAGCAGAACCTCCCCCTTGGACGCTTCGGCCAATACTGCTGCGATTGCAGCGGCCAGCAACTTACCTTCGTGTTCGGCTTCTTCCATCTAGTACCCTCACAGTGGTATGTTACCATGCTTCCTAGCAGGTCTAACTTCCTCCTTCTCTAGAAGTGCACCAAGGGCTCGCGTCAGAGCCGCCCTAGTCTCCAATGGCTGAACGACATCGTCCAGATATCCCAAAGCAGCAGCCTTGTACGGGTTAGCGAAGGTCTCGGCGTAGTCATCGACCAGCCTGCCCCTTTCTTGATCGGGGTTCTTCGAGCTCTCGATTCGCTTTCGGTGGATGATTTGCACAGCGCCCTGAGCACCCATTACTGCTAACTCTGCAGAGGGCCAAGCGATATTGTAATCTCCTCTGATGTGCTTCGATGACATTACATCATAGGCGCCACCGTAGGCTTTCCTAGTAATGACAGTGAGCTTCGGCACGGTCGCTTCGGCGAATGCGTACAGCAACTTGGCCCCATGACGAATGATGCCACCCCATTCCTGACTAGCACCCGGTAGGAATCCGGGTACGTCGACGAAGGTCAAGAGTGGTATGTTGAACGCATCGCAAAACCTCACGAAACGCGCAGCCTTAATCGAGGCGTCAATGTCGAGGCAGCCAGCCAAGAACATAGGCTGATTGGCGACCACGCCGATGGTGTGTCCACCGAGTCGACCGAAGCCGGCGATGATATTGGTAGCGAAGTCGGCTTGGACCTCAAGGAAGCTGCCTCTGTCCAGAATCTCCTCGACTGCTAGGAGCATGTCATAGGGTTGGCTCGAATCCTCGGGAATGAGGTTTTCTAGGGCCTCGCAAGCACGATCAAATGGATCGTCAGTCATCAGTACGGGAGCCTTCTCGAGATTGTTAGATGGGAGCAGGCTCACTAGCTCTCTCACTATGCCTATCGCACCCTCGTCATCCTCGGCAGTGAAGTGCGTCACCCCCGACCGAGTTGCGTGTGTGGAGGCGCCCCCAAGTTCTTCGAAGCTTACTTCCTCGTTGGTAACGGTCTTGATTACCTCTGGACCCGTAATGAACATGTGAGCAGTCTTGTCGACCATCACGACAAAATCAGTGATGGCAGGGGAATATACCGCACCGCCTGCACATGGCCCCATAATCACTGAGATCTGAGGTATCACGCCGCTGGCTCTAACATTCCTGAAGAATATCTCGGCATACGAGCCAAGGCTAGCGACTCCTTCCTGAATCCTCGCCCCACCACTGTCGTTGAGGCCGATTATGGGTGCGCCAGTCTTAAGGGCCATGTCTTGGATCTTGCATATTTTCAACCCATGCATCTCCCCCAGAGAACCACCGTAGACGGTGAAGTCTTGAGCAAAGCAGTAGACCAGTCTTCCATCGATGGTCCCATGGCCACAAACCACCCCATCGCCTGAGATAACGTTACGATCCATGTCGAAGTCCCTGCATCTGTGTTCTACCAGAGCATCTACCTCCATGAAAGACCCCTTGTCAAGCAAGAGCTCGACTCTCTCCCTAGCTGTCATTTTGCCCTTCGCGTGCTGTACTGAAATCCGACCCTGTCCACCCCCTGCCTCTGCCATTGCCTTTCGTCGCCTCAGATCCTCGATGCGGTCCACTTGCTCCACCATTACGGTTACCATAGGGACACGACCGCCCATGAGCATTCCTAATGTAATTTCGACATGTTCAGAGGTGCGGTTGCTTGAAGGCGGTACACTAGTTGCATGAATACAGAAGATGCGCATCGTGATAGCTAAGCCTGGCCTCGATGGTCATGACAGAGGAGCCAAGGTAATTGCCAGAGCTCTCAGGGATGATGGCCACGAGGTCATATACACTGGGATTAGGAAGAGGCCGGAGGAAATCGTCAGAATTGTGAGCGATGAGGACGCTGACGCCTTAGGCCTATCTACACTTTCGGGAGCCCATGATCCGCTAATCCTCACTGTCTGCGATGGCCTTAGGGGGGCTGGTCTCAACAGCGTAATCGTGTTTGCTGGAGGAATCATTCCCGAGCGTGATCGGGCGAGTCTATTCCAGTCTGGTGTGAGAGCAGTGTTCGGTCCTGGAACCCTCTCTGCATCAATCTTCGACTTCCTCGAGACCGCTGCTAAACGTCGACGTGTAGGTGAGCCTGTCGGAGTTGGTGAAGGCACGGGGTGGCACTGGGAGTGAGCACAGTCAACCAGCTTTTAGTTTCAGCACGCTCCGGAAATCGCAGGAGTCTGGCCAAGTTGCTTACTGCGATAGAATCAGGTCAGACTCCAGTAATTCAACAGCAAAGAGGCTGGATTTTGGGGGTCACAGGACCTCCTGGGGTTGGAAAATCAACCCTCATTGGTCGCATGATTGAGTATTGGGTCTCTAGGGGCGAAACCGTTGCCGTGTTGGCGGTGGACCCCACGTCCCCCATGACGGGAGGGGCCATTCTAGCCGACAGGCTCAGGATGGGGGATGCGGATTCGACGGATTCGGTTTTCGTACGATCTCTTGCTACGCGAAATCATCCAGGAGGACTGATGCCATGCCTAGGAAAAATGACGGAAGCCCTTTCTGCCTGTGGTTGGACTAGGGTGATCATCGAGACAGTGGGTTCGGGACAATCTGAGATCAGGGTGGTAGCGTTTGCCGATAGGGTGCTTCTGATTGACGGGCCTGACAGGGGGGATATCGTCCAGGCCGAGAAGGCGGGAATTTTGGAGTTAGCGGACGTCATTGCGATCAATAAGGCCGATTTGCCCAATGCCCAGTCCGCCGCTGCAGCTGTTCGAAAAGCTCTCGATATGGGTGAAGGTCCTAGTGCCCAGGTACATTTGGTTTCAGCCATTGAGGGGACGGGGGTTTCGGAGTTGATTGCCGATCTGGAATCATGTGAACTAGAACCCAGTAGGGACATGCTCAGGATTCGCGAGCGACTCATCGCGAGTTGGGATGCGGCGTTGCTATCTCACTCCCAAATTAAATCATATTTGGGAAAAATAGGTGACGGTTCTTTAACCGTCGGTGAAGCGATAATAGACATAGGATGTTCGCTCAAAGCGGATGGTGAGAAGCTTTGACACAGACAGAGATGACTCAGTTCGTCGATCACGTCGAACATTCTATTGGGGGCCTTGGTGGTCATGCCTTCAGACGACTTACGCACATCTCCATGTCACTCATCCCCGTGGCATACTACCTTCACGGGGAGTCAATCGCGGCTGTCGTCTCACTCAACCCAAGGGAATTCGTGAGTGCTGCCTGCATTACGATTCTACTAATTGAGGTTGCTAGGCTCAGGCTAGGAATCGTTATCATAGGTCAGAGGGAGTACGAGTCTAGGCAGATCTCGGCATTAGCCTGGGGGGCCCTCGCAGTTTCTCTGGCACTTCTGCTTTCTCCAGAGGGAGAAGGCGGGGGACTGAAGTCCGGAATGTACGGGATACCTTTGATATTCGGTCTGACGTTCGTAGATCCCGTCATGGGTGAGGTGAAGCGAATAAAGAAAGACATGAGAGCCGCTATCTTCGCAGGGCTGGTCGTTTCCTACCTCGTATGGATTGGTTGTCACTTTTGGTTGGGAACCGAACTATTGGTTGCGATTCTACTAGCACCCCTAACGGTAGCAGGAGAGGTGCCAAAGACCAAGTTCATCGATGACAACGCGACCATGGTCCTGCTGCCACTGGCGGGACTCGTTCTGATGATGCCGTTCCTGTGATAGTCATCTCCCGTTATCTTTACAATCCGATTTACTTTGGTTAGGCCGAGCAAGATGCCCGACGAGCCCGATCGAGTGGAGATTGTCGAATCTTCACTTTCCCAGAATACCTACTTGGTTATCTGGGCCATCGCTTCAATACTGTCTTTCGCCATATTTTTCGTCTACTTCTGATTTTTTCCATCACCTTGATTGATTGTCGACGCGTGCCCCGTGTGTGTGCGGAATTGCGGGGCTGCTTGGTAACGGGGATGCTGACCTTGCGTTGCGCATGGCCGCTTCCCTGTCACATAGGGGACCCGATGGCATTGGAGGTTTCGAGGAGGTTATGGATTTCGGCTCAGTTGCCTTTGGTAGCACCAGATTGTCTATCCTCGACTTCGAAGGATCTAAGCAACCCATAGGGAGTGACCACGGTGCAATTCTAGTCCAAAACGGAGAGATTTACAACTATCTCACTTTGCGGAAAGTCCTCAGAGACTATCCTTGGCGGACCTCGGGTGATTCTGAGGTCATCCTCGCACTGCATCGCGCCACCTCTGTAGGATTGACCAGCACCCCCCAATTGGTTTCTGGAAATATGGAAGGACGAGTTAGAAAAAGCTCCCGGGCCGGTGAGCTAGGAAATCCTGCAGAGTCGCATGTGGACTGGCTGTCTAAACTAGATGGGATATGGGGTTTTGCGTTATGGGACCCATCGCGTCGGGAACTCCTTCTCTGTCGGGATCCGCTAGGAGTGAAGCCGGTGCTCCGGACCATCCTGCCGGATGGAACGCTCTTATTTGCCTCCGAGGTAAAGGCGTTTTACGGGCACCCCGATTTTGTGGCGAATCCGGATATTGACGCATTGGCTGTTCGTTTGGCTTACGAGTATCCACTCGACAGGACGACTCTCTTCGAAGGCGTGTACCAAGTCGCACAGGGCACCATCGAGACGTGGTCTCTTGATGAGCATGGACGTGCGGTATTGACTGGCGTCGCAAGATATTCGAAGGACACAGTCGATCCACAACAGGGACAGGCTCTCTCAAGACAAGCCAGTCTCCTACTAGACAGCCTCAGAGACAGCATAGAGGACAGGATGATGTCCGATGTCCCATTGGGAGTAGTCCTCTCGGGGGGGCTGGATTCGAGCCTTGTTGCTTCGCTGGCCAAAGATGTGGCAGATGCTACTTCGTACGAAGTACCTGCGTGTTGGACTGTTGCTGGGAGCGAGGACAATCCGGACTTCGTTTCAGCCAAGATGGTAGCCGACCATCTCGACTTGGAACACCACACGCGGATCCTACCGGAGGATTCGTTCTGGAAGGGCCTACCGCACTTCGTTTGGCACGGCGAGGACCTTGACGTGACCGTCCTTTTCTGGCAGCCCCTGTTCGAGAAAATGTCATCCAAGGTCAAGGTTGGATTGTGCGGTCAAGGCGCGGATGAGTTGCATGGAGGTTATGAGAGGTATCGTAAGTTGCATGACCATTCCGTCATGGTAAGCAACAGGCTGAAACTCATTGGGGGGGTGGACACAGAGCATTTTCCGAAAGGTCCAGGACAGCCTTGGGTAGATGCTGACTTAACTCCTGAACGACATTTTTCAAACCTCGAATCAACTCTTCAGTTTGAACTAGACAGGGGCCAACTCTCCAATTTCCAACTCAGACTAGCAGATAGGCACAGCATGGCATACGGTCTTGAGGCGAGGGTTCCGTTCCTCGCCTCAAGACACAGGGAGATTTCACATAGGCTACCGATGAATTGGAGGGTCTCTGGTTTCCATGAGAAGATTGCACTCAGGGAGGCCGCCTCGAAAACAAACCTTCCTAGAGAGATTGTTAGCAGGCCGAAATTACCAGCGGGCACGGCCACAACCCCCTCTATGGTCAACGATGTGGTTGATGAGATGAGACCGCATGCACTCGAGTGGGCTGAGGATTATGGAAAACTTGCGCCCATGCTCAGGAATCAGCCAGACATGGCACTCGGGCTTCGTCTACTCCATGCGTTGCACTTCACTGAGGGCGGGGCTTCCAGAGCAGGGAGAAATCTCTTATCAGCTCTGGAAGATGTCGGACCATGGCCCTCTTGAATATATGAAAACACGAGGGTCTAGAATGCCTCTTCATCACTCAAGAGCCTGAGTTTCGTCTCCACGCCCCCCTCTCCACTGTATCCGCCCAATCCTCCATCCGAGCGGATTACTCTGTGGCAGGGAACGACATCCGGACGAGGGTTCTTCGCACAGGCATTGGCTACGGCCCTCGAGGAATTCGGGTGCCCGATGGCTTCCGCCACCTCCTTGTATGATCTGGTCTCACCAGATGGGATCTTCCTCAATTCTTTCCACACCTTAATTTGGAATTCAGTTCCTGTGAGTACGATCGTCTCACCCCTCTTCGTTGGTGTCTTCTCCACCCAGTTCTTCCATCCCGATGATTTCGTAGTTAGATGGGAATAGGGCAATTGCCACGCCGGCAACAATGCAAGCCAGGCCGAATCCGAAGGACTGTTTGACCACCATCAGTTCGAGACCGATTACACACAACAAGAGCCCACCGAGGTTGGAGACCCAGACCAGTGTCTTGAATGTAGACAAAGATACTCCACTGGAGCCCCCAGTCCTCTTGGGTCCGAATTCGGCACCAAACCTGACAGGATCATCCTTCGCCATTTCCTCACCTGTCAATCATTACAATTGCATCTGTAGGGCAAGCTAAAACACAGAGCTTGCAACCGGTGCATGGATCCCGGAGAATCCTTGCCTTCCTGTTGACGTCGACATCCATGATTGGGCTGGCAAGCGGGGTGTCGTACAATTCGATTGCATCGTCATCACAGACGATCGTGCACTGGTCACAACCAATGCAGAGCCCTTCTTTTACCCAAGCAACGGCTTCGGGACCCCCCTTGATGCTGGCCATCTCCTCTGCCCGCAACGAATTTAGCAGCATCCGAATCCTCGCTTGCTCGATGGCCCTCCTAGCCAACATGTCAGGAATTCCTGTCATCTCGTTCCCCTTGATTCCAACCTAGGTTTTCCGTTCTTAAGATAGTCAGTTTGATTCACTTGGTTCTGTACGGGAGATCGTGGAGGAATTCGAAGGTCCGTGGTGGGTGGACCCCATGGTCTGGCTAGGACTACTGCAAGGGGCGGCGATTTGGTCAGTCATGGCATTGCTTCTGGGCCTCACCGTAGCGTGGATTTCAATCGCTTGCGGTGGATTGATTGGATTCTTCCTTCTGCTGGTGGCGCTTGGCTACGAGAATCAGAGGTTCGCGAGAGCAAGTGTAGGGGGAATCATCCTAAACGCGATGCTCGCCGGTGTGTCAGCGTACTATGCATTCTCGTAGTCACTTTTTGTTGCATCGACTTGCCGGGCGAGGAAGCTCACTACGTCGAGGATTTCGAAGTCGTGCCTGGGATCACCCTCAAACTTCAGGCACTCGAAATGACTGACGCATTTGGGGCAGGACGTTAGCATTATCTCCGCTCCAGTTGCCATGACCTCGTCGAAACGCTGTAGTCTGAGGGCCCTGCTGTTTTCGTTGCATGCCATCATGCTAGAGACGCCACAACACAGCCCATCCTCACCGTGGTGCTCCATCTCGACGAGGTTGACTCCCTCCACCGAACTGACAAGGCTTCTGGGCTCGTCGTAGATGTTCATCTGTCGGCCCAGGCGACATGGGTCATGAAATGTCACTGTGAGTTCGTCTTTGGCCTGCAATTGCATGTCAAAACCGTTCTCAAGCAGGAACTCAGTGGTATGCATGACCTTCATATCTCCTAGCTCATAGTCCATGGCGAAGGTGCGGAAGCACTCCGCGCACGAGGTTACTAGGGTATCGATTCCGCTCTGTCCCAGTTTCTTCTGGTTGTAGGCCTTCAATTTCTCGAAGACCTCGCTCATGCCCTGCCACTTCTGGTCGTGTCCACAGCACTTGAGGAAGTCCCTTCCTAGATAGGTGACTTCCTGACCCATCTCCTCGAACAGGGTGAAGGCCGCGGTTGTTGTATCACCGAGATCCATAGTGCCTTCATTGACGTGGCTGAAGATCATCTCCTGATCGATGTAGTCCACGCACCCAGGGTAGTAGCCAACACTGGAGTCGATTGGGTAGTCCTCAACCGAGATGAAAGCCTCGTCGGCATCCTCCTCCGCCTCGGCTGCCAACACAGCCTGAAGCACGGTGTGGGGAATCTCAGTCGCAGGGGGCCCACCTACAATCAGGTTGCGCCTGATGTCGATGTAAGAGTCGTAGTCTACTAATTGTGGGCATGCGTTGGTGCAAGCCGTGCAGGTTAGGCAGGAGTATAGTGGAACTCCATCGTCCTCGTTGTTCCACGTGTTGTAGATGATGTTGAGCTTGTCTCCAGCGTTGAACAGGCGAATGGGGCAGGCGTCGTCACACAGGTCGCAGCCGTAACACTTGTTCATCTCCCACTCGTATCCCCTAGCCATGCTACGCATGAGCATGAACACCATCGCCCCAACACCGAGGCAGGGAATGAACAGCGAGTAGACCAGTTTGGCATCTAGGCTCTTCGGGTTCTTGTGGAAGGTTGGATTTGAAATGGACATCGCTGCCAAAGCATCGGCATCGTGAGTGCTATCGGCACGCACCAGTGCGGTCCCATCCTCTTTGAGGAGCAGCGGTTGGTAAGCGACAGCAGAGAAATCCGTAATCATGGTCACTGTCTCGTCGACTCCCAATGAGGAGGCCACGAACACTATCGTGTAGGCTTGGCCGGAAGTTAGGTACATCGTAGTTGAGTCGCACGTATCCCCCTCGTTCTCCCAGAGGAGTTGTCCCGAAGAATCAGTGAGGGAAACACTCTGGGCATGGGTACCCGCTCCCCTCGCCGTGGTTCTGAAGTTGCATCCGACATCAACGGGAACACTACCGACTCCGAGGTTCTCGACGCTGAAAGTTCGCGACTCGGTGATCTCGATTGGGCCGCCATCATCCAGCCCTGTGTAATTGAATTTCCCACCGCCGTAGTTCCTAGACGTCTGCGCAACGGAATGCCCGTTGACGTCACTGAAATCGATTATTGTGGCTTTAGTTGGTTGGTAGACCCCCCAATCAAGCCAATGTACTGCGGGAATCACGCACCAATCTGCGTATTCTGACTCCTCTTGGATACCTTCCCATGCTGGTAGTTCACCCGTGCTTTCGTAAGTCAGGCACTCATCCTCCCACTCAACCCACACGTTTCCGTGCTCGAAGAGGACCAACGTGTCAGCAGGCTGGCCCCTGATACCATCAAGTTCTTCCATCTTATCGTCGGCTTGGTACTCCCAGAAACCCATCGTTCCAAGCCCCCTCTGGTCCCAGAACCCGTTTTCGTAGACTGGCCAAGTGACGGCGCAGATCAGAACAGTTGCTATGAGCGAGCCCACAGCGACTTGCTTGCCAAGGAAAGGAGTCAGCCTAGCACCCAATGGGCCTAGCAAGAAGCGTCTGCTCCAGAAGTAGACTAGAGCGAACAGGAAGATTCCGGTGAGCACCCAAGGAACGGCGTTGAACACCTCGGCAGTCCAAGGCGGTTGTGTACCGCACATGAAGTTGCCATGGGATCCAGCCCAGCAGTGGTCCCTCCTGTCCTTCGCATAAAGTTCGAGGAAGATATTGATGGAGAACACCGAGATGAACCAGACGTGAGCGAGGTAGACAGCACCTGCAGAGGCGAACCACGGATCCTCCACCCCCCTTTTCTCTCTCCTGCCGATGAGGAACGGGGGAAGAGCTAGCAGGCCAACGGGAACGCCGGTGATGACCGATCCCCACCAAGCGGCATTCCAGGAGATTACCGGAGAACCGAAGAAGTCACCTATTGGACCAGCTGGGATAGTGAATTGAGGGAGGTACTCGCCCCATCTGAGGTACCCGTAGGAGAAAAGAACGTACCAGTCAGGGAACACGAAACCGGCTTGTGCGAACGGATCGGCAGCGTTGTGGAGGGGTGGGGGGATTATCCACGAGTAGAACGCGATGACCATCAGGACGGCAGCGAAAATGATGGAGTCCCTCAGTGCCTCCGTAGGCCAGAACATGTGTCCGACGAAGACCCTCCTGCGCTCCTCTTCTGCCTCGATTAACTGCTCCTTCTCGCTGATGTAAGTGTCAGCGATCCTACCGAATCTCTCCATCATCCCCATGCTCTCACCTCAATGCGGCTCCGCTATGCCTTGTACCCACACGATAAACAGATGCGCTAGTATTAGTGCAGTCACGATGACGGGAAGCACGAACACGTGCAGAAAATACATCCGGACGACGGTCTGCCCACTCAGTACGGTGTCTCCGAACAGGAGGGCCGACATCCAATCACCAATCAGTGGAGTGGAATTGGCCATATTGATGCCTATGGTCGCCGCTCCGAATGCAAGACTATCCCAAGGAAGGAGGTAACCGGA
>Ga0257107_1000852_pt1 | contig 11569 bp, 13 predicted proteins | sample LP_taG_2_FD_190178 | JGI IMG/M metagenome (GOLD analysis project Ga0257107, IMG submission 190178) | Marine microbial communities from Northeast Subartic Pacific Ocean, Canada - LP_J_2011_P26_500m | ecosystem: Environmental > Aquatic > Marine > Oceanic | place: Canada: Northeast Subartic Pacific...
AGTATTTCATGGGAAATTCTTGTTAAAGCCCGTTTCATTTGCACGTCTGTTTGTATCTTCTTTACAGACATGCTGGTCGATGTCGAACTTGGGTTGGATATGAGACTAGTTTTTCCAAAAAAAAAACCTCCACCCAGATCGGCAAGAGGCATTTAACAAACGAGCTACCCGAGTAGGTAACGCGAAGTTTTCGCTCCCTTGGCAGACTCTCTGGACTGATTTAAAGGGTGCAGTGAGTAAAGCTACTCACCCTATATTAAATATACACTCATAATCGCGAAAATTAAAGTTACATGCGTGGGTTGACTAGTGATAGGTTTACAGATACATGAAGGGTGTTATCTCCTCCGACCCTTTGGTTTACAATGTACTTAGAATGAATTTGGTATCAGCAGGCGGAATAGTTTATCGGAAAAGCGCTGACTCTATCTTTGTAGTGGTTTGTGGTAGGACTTGTCCTACCTCCTTCAATTTGCCCAAAGGTACCCCGGAACCCTATGAGACAAGGGGGCAGACCGCTTTGCGGGAGGTTGAAGAAGAGACGGGATTAAAAGTCAAACTTGGTAAATACATTGACTCGGTAAACTATTGGGTGACTAACCATACCGATTATCCAGATCAGCAACTGTATAAGACAGTCTATTATTATTTGATGGAACCAATAGGTGGAGATTTCTCTAGGCATGATGGAGAATTCGATACTGTGGATTGGGTAGATGTTCGTGAAATATCAAATACCCTTTCATTTGAAAACGAGGTACAAATTGTTCAGAAGGGCATTTCCTTGGTCAAGAGACGATAATAAGGAACTCCCTCTTGTTAATGAAGAGGGAAAAAAAGTGCGTGTACGAGAAAAGCGTGTGGAAGATATCCGAAACGAATATTCGTGGAGGGTGGACCCGGAGCTGTCTCGATTAGACGCAACCAGACCAATGACTATGTCTTATGAAGACTTTTTTAGATATTCGAAAGAAGAGATGCAATTTCCAAACTATCGCTCAAAAAGGCTGGCAGTTGAAACCTTGGGGGGCATTCATATTGGGAATATTATGTATTACGATCTGAATATGCAGAATCGTCAGGCTGAATTAGGGATAATGATTGGTGATAAGGATTACTGGAGTAGCGGGTATGGCACCGATACAGTTGATACATTATTGCAACATTTGTTCACTATTTTGGAATTAGATAGAGTTTATCTTCACACTCTTTCTTGGAATTACAGAGCCCAGGCATCTTTTACCAAATCTGGTTTCAAATTGGTCCGTAACGTCAAAAGGGGCAGCCAAGACTTCATTTTAATGGAGGTTTTGCGATCTGATTGGGAAGAACCATATTCAAATTAATCTAAAGATCTAACTTATCCAATTCATTGGCAAAAATAATTTTGCCTGAAAAAATATCACTAATATCAGATCTGGCTGAATTCATCACCGTGGGGTCAGATAAATTTGGCCCTATGTGCACCAAAGCCAATTTTTTCACATTGGCGGCCTGGGCCATTTCTGCTGCACCAACTGTGCCACATTGCCCTTCGCTTTCTCCACTGCCGTTCATGTTGGATTGTTCATCCCAGCACATACAGACCATTAAATCCGCATCTTTGGCTAATTCTATGACTGAACTGCAAGGTTCAGTATCACCAGTGAAGATAATGCTTCCATCTGGCGTGTCAAACCGATATGCGAGGGAATCTAAATATGGTTGCACGTGCTTTGCGGGGGCACTGATGACACTCCAGCTGGATGTTTTAAATACTGGACCGACCCCGATATCAAATGCTTCTACCTGTGGAGGTTTCCTTGGAAGTGTCCCACCTCTGTTGACATGAATTTTTTGGCTCAACGGATGGCTGACCCGTGCTATCCAATCATGAGCGAACAATCCTGTAGATTCATCAAGAATTCCTTTTGTTATTTTTTCAGTTAAATTGGGGCCAAATACCTTCAGGGTATTTTCATTTCCTACACTTTGGTCCCATCTGCATAGCAGGAAGCATGGATAATCAATATCGTGATCAAAATGGTGGTGGGTGAAAAACAAATAGTCTATATTTGTGGGCCATAAACCAGCTTTAACTAATTTATGCGTGGCAGCTGGGCCACAGTCAATCATTATTTGGTCTCCGCCTATTTCAAGTGCAAATGATGATCCAAATCTGTCAGGTGTCGGAGTCGGGGTACCTGCTCCTAAAATGTGTACTGTTGCCATTTGGTATTAGCCTTCCAATGAATTCTCGGTGTAAGTATAGATTTTGTATTCCTCGCCGGCTTGTATTAAAAGTATATTGCTTGCCTCTAAACTGATTATTGAATTGTATAAATCATCTATATCTGCTTTGATGCCTGTTCCATCAAAATCTGATTCGGCGGTCCACATGATTTCTTTCGCATCGTAGCCTAAACGGGTTTGCAAGGTTTTGATTAATTCACGATTACCGGCCCGACTAAATATAGTGACACTCTTTCTTGCAGTTTGTGAGCCCTGTAATTGAGGTTGGGTTTTTGGTTCAGATTCCGAACGTATACCTTTGAATATTCGACGGTGATAGATTACAACGATCCCTAAAACCATTCCAATGGACAGGGGTACGATTAAAGATTCAATTGTCTGGGAGCCGAGATCGTTGGCAAGAAAATCCTTCAGCAGGATAAATAAAATACCCGCCATGGCGCCTGCCGTGAAGATAATACTTATTCCAAGGACCACCATGAAATAGATTCGGGCATAGATGATTTTTTCGTTAAAATTGGCGGTCTGGGTAGTTAATCTTCTCCAAGATATGTGCCACACAAGGCAGCCAACTATCACTAAACTTACACCTCCGGATAAAGAATCTTTCCAAGAATCACCTGGTTGAACCACGTCAGTCCAGGTTAGTTGTAGTAGAGAGATCATCATTGAGTGTATTAGCACTGAAAATCCTGAAGACAAGAACCCCAACCCTAAAAACGCCAAAGAGAATATTAAAGCAGCATTAGGTTTTTTTAATAAATCAGTCATTTGGTGGTTATTGGGGTCTTGCTTTGTGTGATAAAGCAAGACAGCGGTGCTGATGCTCAAAGTACTTATTGAGGAGATCAGTATAAATCGGCAACCATCCATTTCCTCAATTTGGAAGACTTTACCGAATAGGGTCATTAGCAACATTGTGCTTGATACCATGCAGGACACTATCGTAACTATGTAAACTAGGTAGAGGTAGAACGGTTCATATTCTTGTTTTGCCAGTTTGTTCCTTAGAAGCAGCCAATGGACGGACCATGTCGCAAAGCCTAGTAGTACTGACACAGTTAACCTTAACGAGCTGAGGCCACCGTTGGAGATCAAAATTTCCCCATTATCCAAAATACTTTGGATAATGCTGAAGATTGCGAGGTAAATTAAACTGATTAAACTTGAAGCCAGTATGAATAATCCAATAAAACTGAAACTGTAAACAAAAGTATTGCGTAGACTTTGACTATTTACACGAGCAGAAGGTTTGGCTTGCAACAGCACCTTTAAATGGTAACCCCAAACTAATAACCATAATATTAGTGTCGGTATTCGAGGCCAGTTAAACTCGGAGGCTTGAAAGATATCCGAAATAATGTCAGAAATACAACTTATTGATATGGCGAAAGATACCGACAAACACAAAAGAAAATATGCAATTCTTATGCCTGACGTGATCTCATCTGAATTTTTCAATACCTCCTTGTTAACTTTTTGCCAATAAAGTATCCACAGAGGCCCTCCTATCACCAGCAATGATATTCCTAAAGCGGCTCGCTCTGGACCTGTCTCCAAGAGAGAGGGAGAAACTAAAAACCCTATTAAGTGAACTGATGATTGTTCCAATCCATTCACAAGCATCAATAGGCCAACCCCGGAAATTATGTATAAATATAGCCGCTTCGCAGGGTCAGCCAATGATTGACCGGGATTATTACCTTTTCTGAAAGCGATTAACTGATAAATACAAAGATTTATTAATATAACTAAAGGGAGAAAAATCAGAACATCCACTGCTTCAATCATCGGATTTGCCAGGGTTTTCCAGTTTCATAAGGCAATTAATTGGAGATGGTATTTGGCTAATCTTCCAATTTCCATTCTCTTTCACAAGATTGAATTGTTCTTGGTAGGAATTTTCCGACGTTCCTATTGGGAAGGCTGGCTCCACTTCAAATACTTCCACTAACACCACGGATTCCAAATTGTCCAACTGTGTAGTTAGGTGTTTGAAAGTCGACCGGGAGTACCTGGATTTTTCGTTATAGTTATCAACGACAAAGTCGGTGATAGCACATGTTTTCTTGAGTTCAGTAGACAAGGAATTGTGCGCAGAATCATAATTTCCACTGGAAACATGCTCTAGGAAAATCTGTACTGTTCTCGCCGGAGAGCCTTCTGGCATATTCGACGGTTTGTTACCAATGTTTAAAGCAATAATTGAAACAACTAAAATGAAACCTATGACGGTGCAAACTAAAATGGATGCCTTGTTCATTTTACGGTTATTCTAATGCTTTAATTTGCAGCTCGAAAAGCTTTGATATTGCCTCAACCCCTGCATCAAGGACTTGGTCAACCAGTTTTCTTGAAAACCTGTTTCCTTCCGCTGATCCTTGAATTTCAACTATGCCTCCATCCGAGGCCATCACCATATTAAAATCGGCATCGGCCTTGGAATCCTCCTCGTAGCACAAATCCACCAACACTTTATCTCCAAATATACCCACACTTGTAGCTGCTACCGGCGTTACCGTAGGCAAAGCATCAAGAGATCCTGAATCTAACATTTGCTTCACCGCTAAATTTAATGCCACAAACCCGCCTGTAATTGAGGCTGTTCTGGTCCCTCCGTCAGCCTGAATGACATCGCAATCGATCGTAATAGTGACCTCTCCGAGTCCTCCTAAATCGATGGATGCTCTAAGAGATCTTCCTATCAATCTGGATATTTCCTGAGATCTTCCTTTTTTTTGATTGTCGCGGGGCACTCGTGGAGAAGTAGAGCCTGGTAGCATAGAATATTCCGCAGTGACCCAGCCTTTGCCCGTGCCTGCTAAAAAATTAGGAGTTTTTTCTTCGACAGTGGCGGTACATATAACTTTAGTTAAGCCTGTGGAAATAAGCACAGATCCTTGTGAAAATCTGAGGGGATTTTTTTCAAAATTCACACACCTAAGTTGGTAGTCGGATCTATTGTCTAGCCTCAAGTTGTATACCTTTGTAAATTCCAATATATATTTCAGTTGATTTTATATTGTCACTAAACGCTTAGGAAGATTTTTAAAGCCAAAATTTAGAGGGATAAGGAAAAAATGACACGTCTTTGGTTTTTAGAGTTATCTCTACTTTTGCTTCTGTTGTAGACTGGATGAATGTTTTTGTCGGGAATGAGGTAGGGTTCGATCTATGAAGGGCAATATATATCTGACAGGCTTTTCTGGTTCAGGTAAATCTACAGTAGGGAAAACACTTTCCTTTCTAACGGGGAAAGAATTCGTAGATATAGACTTGATGATAGAAGAAATCGAGCAAAAATCCATATCAGATATTTTTTGTTGTGAGGGTGAGGGATATTTTAGATCACTTGAAACGGCGTGCTTAAAAAAAATATCAATCCGTACTAACATAATTGTATCTACAGGAGGAGGAGTCCCGGTTGATCCGGTGAATGTTGGAATAATGGAGAATTCTGGTTGTGTTATCTGGTTAAAAGCTTCTCCGGAGACGATCCTTGAACGGCTAAATTTACAGATTGAAAACACAGGAGTTGAGAACGATAGGCCTATGCTTATTTCTGAGGAACCTCTGGAGCGAATTAAAAAATTGTTAGATAGTAGAAAGAATGCTTATAAAACATCTCATGCTATTGTGGAAACAGACGGGAGAAGTGTTGAAGCCGTGGCTGAAGAAATTCATAGGAGACTTGTGAGTTGGTAAAAGAAAATTATGATGATTTGGCATCAGAGGTGATCACCTCTGATGCCAAATATCCTGTCTGGGTAGGGTGGAGCATAATTGATAAAATTGGAGAAAGAGTTAAAACTGTTTGTGATACTAAAGTCGCATATATTGTGGCTGATGAAGGTGTCAACAGCCAAGCTAGAAGGGTGCAGATTTCAATGGAATCGGCCGGTATTCCAACATATCTATTTTTCGTCCCATCGGGTGAAAATCACAAGAACCTAGACACAGTTAAGCATATCTATTCTTGGCTAGCTGATCACAAAGCTGAAAGGGGGCATATGATAATAGCAGTGGGTGGAGGAGTAATTGGAGATTTGGCTGGATTTGTAGCTGCCACATATTTGAGAGGGATGCCCTTTTCACAAGTGCCGACAACCTTGCTTTCGATGATGGATGCTTCCATTGGGGGAAAAGTTGCCGTTGATATGGAACAAGGTAAAAATTTGGTTGGCTCTTTTTACCAACCAAAGTTTGTACTATCTGACGTAGAGACTTTAAATACACTGCCTGCTAGAGAACTGACTTCAGGTTGGGCGGAGGCTATAAAACACGGGTTAATTCTGGACGAATCACTGTTGAATGTATTTGAAGAAAAACATAGTGCAATAACTTCGTTAGACCCTGAAATAGCCACTGAAATCATAAGGAAAAGTGTCGCAATTAAAGCAGGAGTGGTTTCCAAGGATGAGAAAGAAACGTTAGGGATCAGAATCCTACTCAATTACGGTCATACAGTTGGCCACGCTATAGAATCTACAACTGGTTATTCAAAATATTTACATGGAGAAGCCGTTAGTATAGGTATGATGGCGGCGGCGTTGCTGTCGAATTCGATGGGAATGATGTCTGATGAAGAAGTGCAAAGGCAGGAGTTTGTATTGAATCAATATGATTTACCCACAACCTCAAATGCTATTGAATCTGAAAAAATTATCGAGGCCATAAAATCAGATAAAAAAACGGTTGGCGGTTCAGTCAACTGGGTACTTTTGAGTAAGATTGGTAAGGCTGTAACTAACAATGAAGTTCCAGAAACTTTTTTGTTGGAGGCTCTTTCAAATTTAAGGAGATAAAACTTGTTTAGCGAGATACACACTTGATTGAAATAATTCTTTTTGTACTTGGTGTATCTACTGGAATTTACGGGGTTTTGGTGGGGGCTGGAGGAGGATTCATTTTAGCTCCAGTATTGATACTGTTTTTTTCAAAAGACCCAGAGATAGCTGCTGGCACTTCTTTGGCATTAGTATCGATCAATAGTATTTCCGGATTTATAGCCTATAGGAAATCTGGCTTTATTGACGTGAGAAGTGGGATTTTATTTGCTATTGCTGCTGTTCCCGGTTCCGTGCTAGCCCCGTTCATATTAGATGTAATGCCAGGCAACATTTTTAGAACACTTTTTGGGGTTTTACTATTGGGCTTGGCTATCCACATGTTTTTTCGAGGCAGCAAAGCAGGGGACGATTCCAACCGTATATCAAATGAAATAACCTTAAAACCTGCTCTTCCTAAATGGAAATCATTTACTGTTAGAGAAAGGAAAATCACAGCGTTTGATGGGACAGTATTCAAGTATAGCTTCAATGAATCTATAGCAACTACATTCAATTTGGCCCTTGGGTTTGTATCTAGCTTTTTTGGCACAGGCGGCGGGTTCTTGAGGACCCCTATATTGGTGTCTGCTTTTTCCTTTCCAGTAAAAGTGGCAGTGGCTACTTCTATTTTTTCGCTCTCGTTTTATGCCACGATAGGTGCCGCCGCCCACGCTTTCAATCATAATATAGAGTGGTATCCAACGTTAGTTTGGGGTGGATTAGGATTGGTTCTTGGAGGGCAGATTGGTGCAAGATTAACGCAAAGAATCAAGAGTTTTTGGATTCTGAAATTACTTCTTTTAGTAGTTTTATTTTTGGGGTTGCAGTTACTTCTGGAAGGGTTATGGCCAGGGTTATTAAAACTGCCATCGGCGCATTAAAGAAAACAGAAATGTTTAATTTTACTTTGGAACATAAAGATGGACTTGCTCGGGCAGGGTGTATTAGCACTCCCCATGGGGAGATACTTACCCCAGTATTCATGCCTGTTGCCACCCAAGGATCCGTTAAGGCTCTAGATAGGGTCGATTTGGAATGTTTGGGAACGGAAATAATTCTTGGCAATGCCTATCATTTGTACTTGCGACCTGGGGCCAAAATCATAAAAGAATCGGGAGGCTTGCACTCATTTATGAACTGGACCAGGCCTATCTTGACTGATAGCGGAGGATTTCAAGGTTTTAGCCTGCAACATCTAAGAAAAATAACTGACGACGGCATTACATTCAAATCTCATATTGACGGTTCAACCCATGAATTAACACCGGAATCCGTAGTTGAAATACAAACTGATATTGGATCCGATATTATTATGCCTCTGGATGTATGCCTCCCAACTGAGGCATCTAAAACTGATTTATCAGAGGCGATGAACTTGACTTCTAACTGGTTGGGCCGATCGCTTCGCTCGCTGGATCGTAAATCGGACCAATCCCTGTTTGGTATTGTGCAAGGCGGACTACATGCTGACCTTAGACAGAAATCTGCTGATTTCCTTTCAAGCCTTGATCTGCCTGGATATGCAATTGGTGGATTGAGTGTCGGGGAGACAAAGGAAAAAATGTACCCAACAGTTGAAATTACTTCTAAATTGCTGCCAGCAGGCAAACCGAGATATCTTATGGGTGTAGGATCGCCAGAGGACTTGGTGGAGTGTGTTCTACGGGGTATCGATATGTTTGACTGCGTACTTCCGACACGAGTTGCAAGAAAAGGCGCAATGTACACCAAATTTGGTAGGCGTAATGTAACGAGATCCGAATACAAAAAAAGCGACAGTTCTTTTGACAAAGAATGTGATTGTTACGCTTGCACTAATTTTTCTGCGGGATATATCCATCATTTGTTCAAGGCGAAGGAATACTTAGCTTATCGGCTGGCCTCAATACACAACCTGAGGTTCCTTATGCGAACTATGGCTGATTTACGAAAGGCAATCCAGCGGGGATTAGTAAAGGAGTACAGAGAACAATTTTGGGAAAATTACCAACCCTCAGATCAATCAGCAAGGACTAATCAAGCACTCCGTCATATAAAGCGGTTCGAATAATAAGCCCAGACTACCTGCCTCCGGCTACTGCTGGAACAATGCTTATTTCATCTCCAGATTTCACACCACTTTCTATACCATCCATGAATCTAATATCTTCCCCATTGACGTAAATGTTTACAAAGCTTCGCAATTCCCCATTGTCATCGCATAGCCGGCTTTTAATGCCAGGGAACTGAGAGTCCAGCGATGCAATTATTGCACTTACTGTATCCCCATCTGCATCTGCTTTATCTTCTCCGTTGGTTACTTTCCTCAAAGGCGTAGGGATTCTTACGCTGACACTCATCTATATTCTCCTTGATTTTTAAATCGTCTGGGTTAGACCACTTAGCCTTCGATGATGTCACCGGCTATTGGGTCGACTCTCACTCCTGTGGAAATTACCCATTCCAGCCCTTTATCTACCACGTCACCTTCTCCTTCTAATTCCAATACAACCCACCCCATGTCGTCTCTTATATCGGCTCTTCTGATGTTGGTTACTATACCGAAATCAACACCAAGTTTATATATTACTGGTTCCTTTATAAGTTCTTGTGGAAAAGTAAATTTGATACGTTTTGTCACCATAATCCTATACCACCTTAATCTCTTCGATTAGAAAGCTTCGTTTGAAAAGTGTCCAAATCAGGTTTGGTTTCAATTGGGGCCACAAAATCTCCCATTGCCTCTAAAGTTTTTAGGCCATTTCCTGTGACGAAGGCCACAGTGACTTCGTCTTTTTTAATCTTACCTTGTTTAACCAGTCTTTTTAGGCTGGATATTACCACTCCCCCTGCTGTTTCCGTAAATATTCCTTCTGTTTCCGCAAGCAGACGGATACCATCGACTATCGAATTTTCGTAGGCAAAAACCCCGGTACCCCCGGTATCGCGAAGAACTTCAAGCGAATATGGTCCTGCGGCAGGGTTGCCAATGGCCAAAGATTTTGCAATCGTTTTAGGTCTAACGGGCTTGACTTGGTTATTGCCAGATTCAAATGCCTCAACAATAGGTGCACATCCTTCTGCTTGGGCAAGGTGCATTTTTGTCTTGGCTTTGTCAATTAACCCGATCGCTTCGAATTCTTCCAAACCTTTCCAAATTTTCGTATGTAGCTCGCCTGATGCCCCCGGGACTACACAGTGGTCAGGAGCTTTCCAACCTAATTGTTCAGCGACCTCATATCCTAGGGTTTTGCTCCCTTCTGCATAATATGGGCGCATGTTTATATTTACAAACGCCCACCTGTGGGCGTCTGCGAGTTCACTGCAGAACCTGTTAGCCTGATCATATGTGCCCTCTACCGCTACCATAGTAGGGCCATAAACAGCTGCTCCGAGAATTTTTCCTTGTTCAAGATCAGCTGGATAAAACACCATTGTCTCCATCCCTGCCTTTGCTCCGTGGGCTGCAACTGACCCCATTAAATTACCAGTAGAAACGCATGCTAGAACTTCAAACTCAAATTCAAGAGCCTTTGTTGTTGTGACAGACACGGGACGATCCTTGAAAGAGAAAGTGGGATTTACGCTGTCGTTTTTTATGTAAAGGTGATCCAAGCCTATCTGACGCCCTAGGTTTTTCGCATGAATTAGAGGAGTAAACCCAGTTGATATATCAACTGCAGATTCCCTGTCCACTGGCAAGAAATCATGGTATCTCCACATAGTATTTGGCCCAGATTCAATGCTTTTCCTCGAGACTGATTTAGCTACAGAATCATAATCATAGGAGACTTCCAAAGGTCCAAAGCAAAACTCACAGGCATTTAATGGCTCTATGGGATATTCGCTTTTGCATTCTCTACATTGTAGGCATTTTACGTGCGGCAACCTTTTGCTCCTTGGTTTTCTCAATGCAGTTGCTTAAGACTGCACAACTTGGGACACCAATTGAAATCAGGATCAGGCAGGAAATATTAGCAATCTAGTGAATTCAGTGTCAAGGAAATAAGAAACAATTTTAAGCTTATTCATCTATAAATTTGCTATTGCATTCAATATTGGTCCTTTTGACCTTATGTCCCCAACGATAGCTATATTTAGTTTTGAGACATCCAAATATTGGAAAGCGGCTGTTTGTAATTTCAATTTGTCATTTTTATCTATAGACTCTTTAATGACACTCTCACACTCTATCTGGTTATTGAATAACTCCTGATGAGCATTCCATGCAGCGACGGCCTGTGAATCATCCATTCTTAACCGCATTCTCCCTTTTAAGATTTGTTTGGCACGAACGACCTCAGAATCCTCTAGTCTTGTTTTTAAGTTTTCTACCTCTGTCAAAATAGCTTTTATGGCATCAATGTATTTATTCTTATCAACCGCCAAAGTTATCCTGAAGTCTCCGATATCGTGCAAATGTGTGACTCCTGACTCTATATCATAGACCAAACCGAGCCGTTCTCTTATTTCTTGGAATAGCCTGCTGCTCATTCCATCACCTAAAATGACATTCAATAGGTCTAGTG
>Ga0257107_1000856_pt1 | contig 11538 bp, 7 predicted proteins | sample LP_taG_2_FD_190178 | JGI IMG/M metagenome (GOLD analysis project Ga0257107, IMG submission 190178) | Marine microbial communities from Northeast Subartic Pacific Ocean, Canada - LP_J_2011_P26_500m | ecosystem: Environmental > Aquatic > Marine > Oceanic | place: Canada: Northeast Subartic Pacific...
TCCGCTACTGCTTGAGGCGACAGTAAAGCCCTGGTGTATATATTCGTCTACCGTGTCCACTAGCTCTAGGCCAGCGCTAAGCGTGGTCGTGATCAGGATATAGTTGTCTCCCTCATATATATCGAGATGGTCTGTTGTCTTACGTTCACTCATTATTTACTCCAATTGTGTGCTATAAATTATATTTGACTATACAAACTTATTTTTTGTTGAACCACCATTTTCCTCTATTACAAGATATCTATGATTTTATTTTTTTTCCACCCTGTTTGACATAACGACAAAGATTGATAAGAGTACTAACATCGATCCAATAATGAAATTAAGACTTATGACTTCATCAAAAAATAGCATGCCCATTATCATCGCAAACGGAACCTGTACATAGCTCAGCGGTGCCGCTTCTGCAGCAGGGAGTTCTTTGTATCCATGAGTTAGAAAAAATTGCCCCAGCTGAGTGCATACCCCAACCAACAATAAAAATCCCCATTCCTCTAGTGTTGGATTGATCCAATTTGTTAATAATAATGGAAGACAAATTGGAACCGTAAACAAAGGAAAATAAAACATTACCACCAGTGGATGTTCATTAACTTTTGTCGCTTGCCTTACAAGCACGTAAGCTACTGCAGTTAAAAAACTACCTGTAATAGCGATGCCGACACTATATAGATCGATATGGACTGTTTCAATTAAAAAAGGAAATCCAAGAACAGTATAAGCCCCAGAAAGCCCTACTATAATTGCCCCAAATATCTTTTTATTTACAGGCTCCGAAATTATTAGATAGGCCACTAAAGCTGTAAAAATAGGAAAAAGATACTGGAGCACAGTTGCCTCTGAAAGTGGGAATCTTTTTATGGACTCATAAACAAGAAACAAAGCAACGGTGCCTGTTATCCCTCTTGCTGCCAGTAGCCTTTTATGATTACCAAAAGGATAAATTTTCTCTCTAAATATAAATATTCCAGTGACAATTAGAGTAAAAACCCCTCGAACAAAAACAATTTGTATGGTGGAGAGCGTGTTACCAGCAAGCTTCACAAATACAGTCATCAAGCAAAAACTTGCAGCACTCAGAGTCATATAGGTTAGACCCGGAGAAAAAGGTGAGACCGCCGCAACAGCGTGGCTAATTTTTTTTGTGTCCACTATTTTTATAATCTATAGAAATTTTTTATCTCATTATTTAAGGATGTGAATATTCTTTCCATGCTAAAAACCCACCATCCATATTGAAGGCATTAAAATTATTATTGACCAGTATATCCGTTGCAATCTGAGACCGCCGGCCACTTCTACAGTAAATGATAATCTTTTTTCCTCTGTGCTGTTCTAGTTCCGTTAATCTTCTTTCAAGAGTATTAACAGGAATAAGGAGAGCGTTTTTTATTCTGCCTTCATTCACAAACTCTTGGCGCGTTCTAACATCAAGAAATAAAATATCTGCGTTTCCAAGATCTTCATGGGCTTTCTGAACCGTAATACTTCTGTCTTGTTCACAACCAATAGAGATAAACAAAATAAATAGAATAGAAATAGCTCGCATAATCAAACGCTAAAAGGCTCCAAACGCATTTAAGATAATTCCTAAACCTAGTGCAGATAAGATAATCCCCAGAGGAACCAACCATGATTGACCGCCATAGGCATCGATGAGCTCTTTCTCTGACTTGTCACTAATCAAAAAATGACCACCTTTTTTATAATCAATTGTTGCTTTAGCTCCTTTGCTGTAGACACTTTCTTTTTCAGTAATAGGCCTAGCGCTCCCAATGATATATAGCTGATCATCAGGCTCTAGATAGGTCGTTCTACAACGCATCTTTCGTTTACCGCCAAGCCAGCCAGTATATTTTACCCCATGTTGGACACAATATTGCTTAATCTTTACTGGTAACTCCTCTGAAAAAAATGGGGCAGATTCGTATTGGTTATCACGCCTTACATTTTTTATGTCTGCTTTTCTAGAATCAACCAACGCAGAGCCTGTATCATCACTAAATAAAAAAGGGACGCTATCGTTTGCCTCATGTCGAGTGACCCACTTGTGGCTTTTTCCTCTTTTTACATATTCCTCAATGTTCACGCTCCAATAAACACAGTCCTTATCATCGAAGGGATCTTTTATCATGCTTTCTGCCGCTTCTATTCTCCCTTTTAATTCTACCAACCCCATTGCAACAGAGCGCATTTTTGATGTCGGGAGATTCTCAAAGAGTCTCTTTTGTTTCAGATTTTTAAGACTATTATAAAACAAACTCAGGCCAACAATAAGAAGAAGGGCACCAAATCCAAGTCCGTTGTCATTATTATTTCCAGATAGGATCAGATTACTTATCACATGATTACTTTTTACGCAAAGCCCAGGAATAATTGAAAGTAGGAAAACAATTGTCCAGATAACTGCTTCAATATTCATTGTTGATTTATGTCTGATGATAATAGGTAGTACCTTAAAAATTTAAGCGTTTAAATTTAAAGCTCATTATTTATACTTTCACCTAAAGTTAACTCATAACCAGGAATACCATAGCAATATGCTAAAAATATTACGCGATAAAACTTTTCTACTTTTCTTTATGGGAAATATTATTTCTCTTATTGGGTTTGGGTTTAATCTAATCGCGGTAAGCTGGCTAGTTCTTGAAGAGACAAACTCAGAGTTCGCACTTGGTAAAATAATGGCGGTGGCAACAATGCCTGGACTACTACTCGCACTGGTAGCAGGCATTATTATTGATAAGGTTAACCGTAAGTGGCTACTTGTAAACCTTGACATTTTCAGACTGGTAATTGTTTCAATTTTTATTTATATGCTTACGACCGATGGTTTTAGCCTAATAATCTTATACCCGATTGCTATGCTCATGGGCCTTGGAAACTCTTTGTTCTGGCCTACTTCTCAGGCTTTTGTCCAGGAACTGGTTAATGAGAAAGACTATTTTGCTGCAAATGCTCTTTTATCTGCGAGCTATCAGGTTGGATCTTTGCTCGGAGCAGGCGTGGGCGGATTTGTCGTCCACATCTATGGGCCTATTACGGCTCTCTATTTTAATGCGTTTGCCTACCTTCTCTCAGGTGTTCTGATCGCGCTAGCGCCCTTTACGAGTAGAATTTCTGAAAAAACTCCTGAAAAAATATTCAAAGCTCTATCTAAAGGATTTATTTTTTTAAAGGATAAAACAGGCATCTTGTTTCTGGGTTTGACCACAATTTTATCGGACATAGCCATCTGGGGAGCGTTGAGCGTGCTTACCATAACAGTCTCAAAAGAGATATTTTTAAAAGGAAGCTGGGGGTATGGAATAATGGATGGTATGTATGGTATCGGCGCACTATTATCCACAATAGCCGTGGCGAAAGTCGTAAAAAAAATTGGACGAAAGAGTTCACTCCTATTATGCTATAGTGTTGCAGGATTTAGTTGTTTTATATCACCTATCATGTCAACAATCTATCTCGCGGGTGTCGCATATTTTTTTATGGGGCTCCATAATAATGCAGCCAGAATCATTGTCCGCACAATTTTTATGGAGGCAATACCAATTCATATTATGGGCAGGGTACAAACTATTTTTGGAGTTTACACAAGAATCATGATGCTGTCAAGCGCACTACTAGCAGGATGGATCACTGAACAATATGATCCCATTGCAGGAATGAATTTTGCAAGTTTGCACTATCTAGGCGCTCTGATTGGAGTACTGATCATAATTAATTTCCATAGATTAAAAGACGAAGTATTTATTAGGAGTAGCTAATGCCTGAGCTTCCCGAGGTGCAAACAGTAGCAGATCATATTAAGCCTGATCTTATTGGTAAATATATTGTAGGCATAGAGCCCGTGTGGAAAAAAGTATTGCATAATTTTACGCCCAAGGATCTGAGTGGAAAATATCAAATACAAAATGTTGGCAGGCGTGCAAAATTTATCATTATTGAGCTAGATAATTTTCTATTGGCAATACACTTAAGAATGACAGGGAAGCTCTATCTTTTAGAGCAAAAGTCCAGACCAAAGCATACGAGTGCGGTCATATATCTTGAAAACTCAAAGGATCTCATCTTTGAAGACACAAGAAAATTCGGTAGGATATATTTGTACAATGATCTGTCAGAGATCAACGAAAGGCACGGACCTGAGCCACTTGGAAAAGAGTTCACAGACGAATGGTTATTAACAAATCTGAAAAAGAAAAAGAGAAATATAAAGGCACTGCTATTAGACCAGTCCTTTGTCTCTGGACTGGGAAATATTTATGTTGATGAAAGCCTGTGGGAGAGCGGCATCCACCCGAACTCAATCTCATGTGCGATACCCAAGACCAAAGTTTCCAGGCTACACAATGCAATACAAAACATTTTAAAAGAAGCAATCAGGCAGCTTGGGACCACATTTATAAGCTTTAGCTTTCTAAATGGAAGGTCCGGAAACTACTCAAACGAATTAAAAATTTTTGGAAGACAGGACAAGCCCTGTAATATCTGTAGCAATGCAATAAAAAAAATTAAAGTTGCCGGAAGAGGGACACACGTTTGTACAAAATGCCAGAAAATCCATAAACCTAAAAAATAATATCGAGAATGAGCGCAGTTTTTTCTTTGATACTTATCTTTTCCCTTAGGTCATAGTCCAGACTACTAATCACACTTCTTGCTTGTTTCCTTTTATCTAGAACCTCATAGAACCGTTTTAGATCAATATTTACAGCCTCCGAATTATTATTGACCAATACCATAACGAGTTCATCACCATGTGAGCGAAAGTATGCATATACACCATCTTTTGGCGGATAGTGTATAAGCCTACCTTTAGCTATAGGAAGACTATTTTTTCTCCAGTTTAATAAAGTTTTTAAAAATATTTGGGCCTCAGACTGCTCTTTGCTTAGTGATTTTCTTGCGAATGCATTAATCCTGTCACCTTGCCAGCCACCCGGGAAATCCTTGCGCAGTTCACCATGGTCACCCGTGCTCTTTAAAATAATTTCTGTACCATAATATATCTGTGGTATACCCCTCGTTGTAAGGATAATACTCATCGCCATTTTATAAAGATCTATTTCATGATTAAGCTGAGAGTATATTCTCTGCATGTCATGGTTGCCGGCAAAGACCACGAGATTATAGGGATTACCATATAAAAAATCTGTTGCAATAACTCTATAAATGTCTCCAATACCAGAGCCCCATGATTCTTTTCCCTTTAGAGCTTTGATCAAAGCTGTTTGAAATGGAAAATCCATCATGCTTGGTGTACTTGATTTGTAATTATCGTGTGTTTTGCTTCCAGCCTGCCAATAGGCCGTCGCAGGTATATTTGGTATTCCAGGCCATTCTTCACCAACAACATTAAAATTTGGGTATTCAGCCTGAATACGACCACTCCAGATTGACAAAAATTCTTTATCCATATAGGGATAAGTATCTACACGGTATCCTGATAGATCGGCAAACTCGATCCACCATATGGAACACTGGATTAAGTATGTAGCTAAAAATGAATTCCTCTGGTTCAGATCTGGCATGGATCTGACAAACCATCCATCAGTAAATGCATCTTTTTGAGATTTTGTAACATAGGGATCATTCACAACCTCATGCACATGACTAGAACGCTTAAATTTTCCTTTATTATTTATCCAATCTTCTGATGGTAGGTCTTGCATCCACCAGTGTTCAGATCCAATGTGATTTAGTATAATATCTTTAATCAGGCCAATATTTTTTTCTTTAGCTCTTCTTGATAGTTCTTTATAAAGATCATTGCTACCATATCTTGCATCAATATTATAATAATCGGTTGTGGAATAACCATGATAGGACAGTCTAGACTGATCATTCTCTAATAACGGATTTAACCATAACTGTGTAAATCCCATTGCCTCTATATAGTCAAGATTTTCCATGATTCCCTGCAGATCTCCTCCATGCCGCCCATCTTTATTTTTTCTATTCGATTTCTCTTTCAGTTTTGGGTTTGAATCATTATTTGGATTCCCATTGGCATATCTGTCTGGTGTAATCAGGTAGATCACATCCTTAGCAGAAAATCCTTGTCGATTAGCTGAACCAGGTTTTCTTTCTAGGATTTTATATTTATAGCTTAATTGGGTCTTTCTATTTCTTTTAAATACAATATCAATCTCTCCAGGGTTAATATTTCTAGTTAGTATTAGATTGATAAATAAGTAGTTCGGATTTTTAATCTTATTTACCTTAGAAACAGTAACTCCTGGATAGGAAACCTCAGGAACCAGTTCTGAAATATGTTCTCCATGAACCAAGATCTGCAGATGTTCATCTACCATTCCAGCCCACCAAAATGGCGGCTCTATATGATCAATTTTATAAGAACCAGTTGCACTAACAATAGAAATTAAAACTGAAAAATATATTATAAGTCTTGATGACGGAGGGTATAAATAAGATCGAATGTTTTTATATAATTGCACTACAAATAAATTTACTCAAGTCTACAAATCTAATTTAAAAAGAGTACAGATTTATTTAGCAAAGACAATCTTTACTAACGAACTAGAAATTCCATCAGAAATCTGCAGCAAATAAATACCGCTGCCAACTCGATTTCCAGTGTCTGAGGTTCCGTTCCAGGCCCACTTATTTAATCCGATTGATTCTATTTTTTGCGATCTATTTAAAACTAACTGACCTGCTAGATTATATACTTGGATAGTAACTTCGGATCTCTGACTAGCCTGAAAATTTATAGTACAATTTGGATTAAAAGGATTCGGATATGCAGAGATAATGCTAACGCTCTGAGGAATATAATTGTCTTGATCTATGCTAAGTAATTGGTTTGTTTCACCCGGCGTTGGGCTATCGAAAAAGTTCCACTCTACGCCCCCATCTATAGTGCGACCGTAGGATATATCAGGCTGCTGCTGTTGAAAGCTGATAGAGTCTACTATGGTCACACCATCCGGGGCAACTATAGCCAAGAACTCACCGCTTCCTGATAGCTTAAAGTTTGTGTGCGCGATGCCTTGTTCCTCATCTTCATCACACCATACAATTATGTGTTCGCTCGGTAAAATTTCAATATCAGAAGCAGGAAACTGCCACTTGGTTAGATTATCTTGCTTATCTGAAATATAAAAACCTTCTAGCCGCACTGGATACTCTTCAGGATTATAGATCTCAAACCAATCATCAAACTCTCCAGACTCATCAGAGATGGTAGAATCATTAATGGCCATGATCTCATTGACAAAAAGACTGGGGTTAAACATGTTAACCGCAGTAAATGATCCGAAACCGTTTACTGGATATCTGTCTGTCTCGCCATTTGAAAAAGCAATCGCATACCACTCCACAAGCCCTGGCACAGACGGATATGTGCTCAGGCTCCAGCGGTCATGCTGCTCAACTATGGTAGTCTCATCCACCGGGCTTGGGTAAAACTGACTGGTCTGCCATGCTCCACCATCTGCTCTACTATAAAATGAAACCTGGTCAATAGACCCAGAGGCAAAAACAGAAATATGAATATCAACCGCATTGCCAACTGGTACTAAATCATTATACTCTTCTATATCATAGATATAGGGTGCTGATGACTGGTAAGTAAGCTGACTTTCTAATGAATTTACCCTGTCAACCAGAAACTTTTTTATGCCCTCTTTTACATGCTGGTCTGAATACTCATACCCATAGCTGTCTGTAAAATCATTCATATCAAAACCATAGTCATAGGTTCTGTATACATCTTCCATTGCTGCTGGGGTCAACCAGTCTAAAAAATAGTCCAGTCTTGGTTCTATCTTTTCAAGGCTGACAACCTCGCTCATATAAAACTCTAGAAAATGCGTAAACAGGTCAACATACCTTGGTCTAGTAAATATATATTCAGTGAGCGGCCGCTCCGAGCCGTCAATATTGGCATAGGTGTAAGGATCAATATCAGACCAGTCTCTATCAGACCAGTCTACGCTAAAACTATTATCATAGTCAAAAGGGATCCAGTGAAACAAATCTTTATCCGGCTCATGATAGAGATAATAATTATTTTTTAAAAACCGGTAGTCATCCCAGGAACCGGTTAAAATATTGATCGCTAGATATTGTAAAACCTCTTTCACGCTTATAACCTGTTCAAGAGAGTCAGGGTTCTGGTTAATTACTCGGATTAGTTTTGCAAGCTCTGAAAAGTCATACTCTTGTTTATTTGTTTTTAGATCGTAGGGTCTTTCCTCATTATAATATGGGTGATAATCTTCTGGCGTATTACCCCGATAGGTCAGGTCAGCCGGCCAGATACATTTCCACAGGTTACCTGTGTCATCTGCATAGTGTCTGGTCAAGAAGTTTTCATCTATATGTTCAACCGATATATAAAGCCCATAGTATTGTCCGTTAATATACACCTTTACGTGCGACGCTCTTGTCGCAGGCATTCCTATACCTTTAAAAATATCCCAACAGAGTTTACTCCGGATGATCGAAGGGTCATTGTGCTCACCGTTGAGATTAAGCTTTTCCAGTCCATAAAAGTCTCTTCCTTGTACAAAATGATTAAAGTCCAGCTTGAATGATTTTTTTGCCGCATTTCTTGATGTATTACCCCGGAGCCTGAATCCGACCGAGTCAAGACTCTGGTCGATCCAGTGATTGAGAAAGTGTATAGAGGCCACATGCATAGAGTCGCTCTCTACATTATTATACATATAATCTAGATCATCACTATCTATCTCAATCTGAATCGTAGCCATTGTCGTATCGTCATAGACCATCCAAGAATCATCAGCATATACAGAGTAGCTTAGAGGTAAAATAATAATAATTAATTCGCGAATTTTCAAAGTGTGCGATAAAAACTTATATAAAAATTTCATAGTATGCGCTCGGTGGTTGCAATACGATCTAATAGACTATCTTACGAGACTAATTTTCCGAGTTTCGATGTGAGAGCCAGTTTTAAATGAAATAAAGTATAGCCCGCTTGGCACGCTCTTACCTGCATCTTCTTTACCATCCCATGTGATGCTGTGCGTACCTCTATCCATCCGGCCAAAGTATAATGATCTTACCTTTTTTCCTTGAATATCATACACTGAGATCTCCATTACATCATTATCATATAGTTCAAAATGTAAGTTAATCGCTGGGTTAAACGGGTTCGGATAGACCGTGCTTATCAAAAACTTTTGACTGATGATATTTTTCTCTTCGGGTTCAATGCTTAGGCTGTAGATATTGTTCGTATAAACGTGTGCCGTGTTTGCAGGAATCGTGTAGACCCCGTAGTTACCATCGTCGGTCACTAGGGTGCTATTATCATCCATAATATTGTACCAGGTTCCGGCTGATAAGAAAGGAACATTGTAAACCGTGCGGGCAAAATTACTGAAATTCGCGATGACCACTACCTGGTCATTATTATTACCAGCTGACTCATCCTTATAGCCATAAACAATAACCCGCTCTGGGTCGTAGCGCCAGAGGTCGTAGAAAGTTCCTTTATAGAGCGCAGAATTTTTCTTTCTAAGGTGAATTAATGTTGAATAATGATCCAGGTGTGACTGGGCTGATTCTGTACCAAGATAGGCCCAGTTGATCGGACGATACTCCAGTTTTTCCTCATAGTCACCGTTTCCATTATCATCATTCCATCCTGTCTGAAGTCCAAACTCCTGACCCTGGAAAATCATCGGGATTCCCTGAGAGGTGAACAGTATAGTAGCATAAAATTTATCTTTGTCTCTGGCTTGTTCTAGAGAATAGTTACTAAAAGTGACCATCTCCTGGATAAAGGACTGCTCATCATGAGACACCATATACTTTACAGCCTGGGTAGGATACTGATAGTAGCTGCCAGAGTTAGAGTATTCATACAGGCGTACTACCTGATTCATCAGAGTAAGCGCACTAGGGTTACTTCCGTGTATATGCTCTAGAAGTCTATCATGGAAGCTGTCATGCCAGGAGGAAGTCAGAGAGGTATTGTTTACGAGCCAAGGATCGACCGGAAGGTGTTCGGCTATCTGATATGCGCTTGGATCCGTCTCTGCTATTGCAGAGGTCCAGGCAGGTATGCCATACTCTGGTTGGCTAAGATTCCAGCCAATCATTCGTGTTGCATCATAGCGAAATCCGTCAACCTTATACTCTTCTAGCCATATTTTATTTACCTGGTTAATATATTGAACCGTGTGCGCGTTAAAATGGTCCCAGTCTAGCATCCCCCATGATCCTTCCGTCTCATTTGGGTTGAGCTCATTGTATAACTTAATATATGGATTAAGATCATAGTTGCGCTGTATCTGCCATACTGGGCTAGAGGACCTGATGTGATTCCAAACAATGTCCATGATCACCGCAATACCTCTTAAGTGTGACTGGTCCACTAGCATTTTAAAATTTTCTGGGGTTCCATAGTTTGATTCGACCGCAGATATCAGGTTTGGATCGTAGCCCCATGAATGTGTACCTGGAAAATCGGTGACTGGTAAAAGCTCAATAGCATTAATACCAATAGATTTTAAATAGTCTAGCCTTTGAATAATATGTTCGAACCTCCCTTGGCCATCACCCGCTGCTGCAAAGTCATCAACATGCAGCTCATAGATGATAAGTGTATCTAGATCTGGTCTAGTATAATCACTGGATATCCACTGATAATTATCCGCAGTCGAGACACCACCAGGCCCGATCTCAATCCTTGTTCTATTATTTTCTAGTCTCCTTGAAAATGGGTCTGGCAATCTGGTTCCATCAAGGAGCAGGTATTCATAATCGTACTGGCCATCTGCAAGGTCAAGCTCCAGCCACCAGACGTCATCCAGATCTGTTGCCTTTTTCATGACCAAAGCATCTGAAGTAGAGCCTGCGGCTCCGGCTGAAGAAATAAGTACCTGCATCACAGGCTGGCTGGGCGCATGCACCGCTAGAATCATTTGATCGTTTATCCAATTTGGTCCTAAGTCTACTTCATTCGGCAGTGGCTCTGACTCAATATCAATAGCAGACTGGCTATAAGCAGTGTGGGTATTGCCATCAATCGTGGCTTCAATCAGATAAGACTCGTACAATGAGTGAGGAGGCTCTAGACTGACATAAAAAACACCATCATCGCTTAAAGCGTTTTGCGTATCTATCGTGTCAGATCCAACCACACAAATAAACTGGCCAATATTGCCATTGGTAAACATACCAACGCTAACACCATCCACCATCCCCTCTGAATCCATGTGTCTCACAGACTGAAAAAAAAGAGGATCTGTAATATTTAAGATTGAGTTTTGCCATTCATCATTTGTGGTAAGTGGATTTAGAGGGTCAGGGATCCATACATAATTAGATCCAGAGCTATTATAGTGAAAGTGAATCTTGTAGAGATACTGTTGACCAATATTCAACGAATAATTTTTAATGTAAGAGTCTACAGACTCATTAAGCTGCATCAGTGAAGATGCCGCTGGGCTAATAAAACCACTTGAGTTTGGGCCCCAGTTGTTCATCTCACCAGGAACAAAAACGCGAACAAAATTATCCTCTGGCGTCTTCACATAG
>Ga0257107_1000858_pt1 | contig 11520 bp, 9 predicted proteins | sample LP_taG_2_FD_190178 | JGI IMG/M metagenome (GOLD analysis project Ga0257107, IMG submission 190178) | Marine microbial communities from Northeast Subartic Pacific Ocean, Canada - LP_J_2011_P26_500m | ecosystem: Environmental > Aquatic > Marine > Oceanic | place: Canada: Northeast Subartic Pacific...
TGCAACCGCCTTGGGATGACACTGCTAACAAGTTGGGCAAGCTCCTTTGTTGTTTTCAATGGGTTTTTTCCTCTGAATTCCAGTATCTTGCCCACTATTTTCCTGGCAAAACGTTCTTCACCAAAATCTCGCAAAATCTTGAGCAATTCTTGTTCACTGGAATTATTGACAAAATGTGCAGCAGTGATCTGCTGACGATCCGGATCCATTCGCATGTCAAGAGGTCCTTCTCGCAAAAAAGAAAATCCCCTCTCAACACGTGCCAGCTGCTCACTTGACAGGCCTAAATCAGCCAAAATATAATCAAAATCAGGATCACCGCACTCGGCAAAAAATTCAGGAAGTTCAGAAAAACTGGCCTGACCCAGTTTGGTTTGCTTTCCGTATGTCTTCAATCTTTCCGCTGAAGCTTTTACAGCAAGCGCATCTCTATCAATTCCGTACAGCTCTGCATCCGGGAAATTTTCCAACAAGCACCTGCTGTGCCCCCCGCCGCCAAGAGTACAATCCAGAATTGTTTGTGTTGATTCCGGGGCAAAATCAACCACTTCTTGTGTTAAAACTGAAATATGTTCAAACTGCATTTTCATTTAAAGCGTAACATTTTTTTTGCTGCAGCATGATAAGCATAAATCTTTTTAAAAGCTAAGTTGTTTGTACGGAGTAAACTTTGAAAAAGTACATTCGGGTTAAGAGCTTTGCTTTGTGCAAAAATCAGGTTCAGCAATGTTTTTGCGTGTTCTTGAGAGAAATCCCTGCGTACCACCAAAACAGGATACCAAGCCACTCCCTCCAATTCTTCTGTTTGATAATGATATTTATTGGCAGGAAGTTTTTGTGTAATCAGCCAGGAGAATTTTAACCGCAAAGCCTGAATTAACTGCTGATTTAATGATAAAAGCCGGATTCCCGGAAACTGTTCCAGCCAGTCGTTTACTTCTTTCAATGGAGCAGGACCGGTGAAAACAAGCACTTCTTCAGAAAACCCTTCTGAAAAATTTGGAATGCTCTCAGTATTGAACCAGTTAATTTTTGTTTGCGGTGCTAAATTCTTCCAGACTTGCGCGAAATAAACCGAATTATCATGTACAAGCAAAGTTTGGGTGCTTTCAAGTGAGAGTAGAGGTCCGGGAACTGTACCCATGACATACAACCAGTTTTGCCAAAGAACGGTAAGAACACGCAAACCTGGGTGTTTTTTTAATTCTTTGTGTGCGATTGCAGCATCAATAATCGCCAGTGTAACCCTGTTATTCTCTAATTGTGTCAGACGGCTTACGGGCGAAATTTCAGGATGTATCACGAATTCTATTTTGCGACTGGTTTTGGATGAGCTCCAAAGACGCGCCAGTTCATTAGCAAAAATATATGAACCAGTATTTTGACTACCGGTAAGAATTATATTTTGCTGCCGGCCCCACAAAGTCACTGAACTGGAACAGAGTAACAAAATTAGAATAAATATTTTTAAGATTAGCTTCATATAAAATATTTTGTCACCGTTGGCATTCCGGACAAAAAAAAGTGCTCCTTTGCTGCTGCACTATTCGTTGAATAGGCGTTCTACATTCTGTGCAGGGCTGTTCCTTTTTATCATAAACCTGCAGAAATTGTTGAAATGCCCCAGTTTTATCATCAACTCTGCGGAAATCAGAAATAGTTGTCCCATTATTCTTTATCGCTTCTTGCAGGATATATTTTGTGTATTTTATAATCAACGACCATTCTCTTTCATTGATGCTGCCCGCACTTCGCTGAGGATGTATCCTCGAGTGGAACAATATTTCTGAAACATAAATGTTGCCCAGTCCGGCAATTATTTGTTGATCCAGCAGTACTGATTTAATTTCCCGCTTGGAGGATCCAAGATTCTTTTTGAAATAACCTAGAGTCATAGCTTTCGAAAGAGGTTCAATTCCCAGTTTTTGCAAGGACTTCGAGTCAGCTAAATCATCATATACTTCCAGAGTTCCAAAGCAGCGAATATCATCAAATATCATCTGCCGTCCACTTTCTAAGTTAAACCAGACACGATTATATTTTGTCGGTTCCGGTAGAGGATCACTGACTATGAATTTCCCAGTCATTCGTAAATGAGCAACTAAATATCTTTTTGGTTCTAAATTAAAAATCAGATATTTGGCCCGACGTCTAACATCCAGAAATTTTCTTCCGCACAATTGTTCCTGGAACGTATCCAGGTCTCCCTGCACAATTGGATTACTGCGGAATATTTCTACTGATGAAATTATGTCTCCACATATTTTTTCACGTAATTCTCGAACGACAGTTTCGACTTCAGGTAGTTCCGGCATTTAAATCTTTTTCAAGCTTGATTGATTTCTCTTCGTGCAGGATATTCTATCTGAGTCAGATTCGACACTCAACCCCTTTCCGTAGAGGAGTTGTTATTACTATTAATTTAACTAAACATTTGACTGAATTATTTATAGATATAATTATACTCTGACCCCATTTAATAATAGCAATACTTCCTTTTCCGCATTAAAGAAGTATTGCAAATGACGCAGGCAAAGTTTTATAGGAATTTTGTGTTAACATCAAGCTTGTGGGATAATACGCTGATTGATATCGTATTTGATAAACTGTCTAGTACCCTCTGATTATTGTATTTTATTGATCAGAAAAAATATTCGTAGAATAATTATGCCTGTTTATAATATTTAATTATCATTAAAAAAGAAGGAACCAATAGAGTCGCGAATATTACTCATCAACTGTTGAAAAATTTTTAACTGATGAACAGGACCTAATTCTTGGTGAATTAACATATTTTCGTAATTATTATTTAAGGTCAATATGGCTGTAGGATGGGCCCGTGAAGGGGCGGTACAGGAGCAAATTGAGGCTACAGTTGAAGATGCCGTTCAATTAGCACGAAGTCGCTTACCAGAAGGGGAAAGTTTTATCAAATGTGAGGAATGCGAAATCGAAATTCCGGCTGCCCGGCGGAAAGCAGTACCGGGCGTACGACTATGCATTCAATGTCAGGAAGAATTGGAAAAAAAGCAGACCGCGATCAGTTATTACAATCGAAGTGGGAATAAGGACAGCCAACTGAAATGATGCCTACTATTATTGATCTATTTTATAAAAATGTTTAAAGAAACGTTCACTACTTTTTTGGAATTCACGTCGATTGCAATCCTTCCTCAACCGCTTTTCGATCTTTTCTTTTAAGCATAAAATCGTCCTCCATAATGGATAAATTTTGCGGGGGCATTATGGCAGCAAGCGTATTAGAATCATCTAAACCTAACAACACCCGAATCAGTCGACTGAAAATGTCCATGGGTGTATTGGTAGAACTATTGGTAATTTTAAGCCGTTTTTGGGACCCCTCAGGGACCTCAAATTGACTCTTTTCTTCATTGTAATTAAAGGGGTTATTGTTTTCGCTACAATAGCCATTAGGTAAAAATTTCAATCTTGCAAAATTCATCAAAAATTCTTGTGTTGTTTTGCTTTTACCTAAATCCTGTTCCAGCTCATTTTCAAGCCCTTCACCTAGTTTGAAGGAACTTTCCATTTTGTTCAAAAGGGTGAAAAATATATGCGTGTTTGTCAACACCTGATACATCATTTTACCCTCGGATGATGTCATTTCTTTGCAGGCTTTTTTCAGGGCAACCATTTGAAATGGCAGGAAAGGATCGTAAGTTGGTTTTTTATTGCCACTAGAAGGTTCACTGGATTTATCAGATTTTTTTGTTTTTCTAACCTTGGTTTTTGCCACAATGGGATCTTGCTTTGATTTTTCTATTGTGCTTGTCAACTCTACTTTTCTTGCAGATTCTTTTATTCTATGAGCTTTAATCCTGTCACCGACTGGTCTTAACTCTGAATGAAGTTCATCGACAAAACGCTGCTCCTCCTGTACCCCCAGTCCTAGCATTTCATCCAGTATCCAATTCAACTCCTCCACTTGATCCGCTCTTTGCCGCAAACTATTTTCAGAAAATCCCGTGTCATTTCCTAATAGTGATATTGTTTGCTCGTATAAGGCACCTGAATCAAGTTTTTGTTCTCGCAACTTAGCCAGTTCCAGCCACATTGATTCGACTTCCTTGATGGAACTTTTCAACAAAACACATGTTTTAGTTATACTTCCAAAAAACATAGATGCTGAGGTTAAACTCGCATTTTCATCATAGGCGTTCTTCAAGAATTTATAAGTCTGCCTGGAGTCCCAGTCAGAGGCGTTTGAAAGTGTTTCCAAAAAGGTTTTAAGTTTGTCACAATACTGACCCATCGCTTCTTTACCTTGTTCAAGTAAGTCCAGCGAATGAATCATTCCTTCTGTAATTGGGTCATCAAACAAGTCAACATCATTGACACTTTGATGTAATTTAATTAATGTATCGCTCTTTGAGTCAGCAACGCGACCACCTTTTTCCAGCATACCTTTGATCAGTTCAAGGACTTTGATCAGGAAAGAATTGGTGATAGTTTGTGAAGATGCATTGTGATAAATTTTTCCAAAGCAGATTGAAAGGTTTTGCAGAATTCCTGTCACTTCCTGTAAAGTTTCGTCAACACCTGCAAAAGACTCACTAAAAAGTTGCAGTTGCTCCAGTTCCTGTACAGCATTATCATGGAAGCTCGAGATACTTTTCTCAATACCATCACTGTCTTTTTGCTCTTCAAGTATTTTTAAATGTCTATTAAGAAATCCCAATGGTTCAAAAGGGATACGTAGCAGATGCATCCGGATGGTCATATCCGTAAGTGACGTTTCGTACAGACGAATACCCCAGTCCGGAATATTTTTTGAGGTCGGAACTCTTACATTTTTAAGCTTTCTTTCAAAACTGGAAAGTCTGTCCAGAATTTCATTTGGAGTAGACTGTTCCGCAGGCGATTTTTTTGAAAGAGCATCCGTCAGTGCTTGCTGCTCCAATTCCTGGATTTGGTGAACATTATGAAAAAACTTATAAACAGATTGAACTTCTTCTATGGTCATTGGTGGATCAAAGTTACCAATATTTTCATTTTTGAGTAATTTTTCTGCAAGTGGTGCGCTCTCTGCGTATATTTTTTCAACTTCAGTTTTTGTAGAATCATCTACATTTACATCAATTGGTAATCGTGTCCATTTTCCTTGCTGGTGACCGTCGCGTATTTTCCGGATTTGTTTCAGAGATAATTCAATTGCTTTTCCGGCAGAAAATCCAAGGGGTTCTGTGGCATAAAATCCTTGATCCAGACTAAAATGGATGCACTCAGACTTGCGGATTATATGATTCTTCATTTTCAAATAACGAGTTGCATCTCTATTAAAATGCTCCGGAGTGCGGCATTTATTATACAGTTCCTTGTTAGTTCGGTTGATCTCCGCCAGTATTGAAACTATATCATCCTGTTCACCGGCCTGAAAAATCCGGCGATTTTCTTTACTCAATGCAATTTTAACAAATTGAGTGATATCTTTTGTTGCCTTTAAAGCTTCCTGAACATGAGATACAGGTTTTCTCTCAGCCTCAAGAGCCGATTTGGCCTGTTTTAATTGTTCAAGTGTATTAGTGGACATAAGAACCCCTCCAAGATATACTGTACCCTATGATTATATTTTCGTACTGACAGACATGGTACATAAGTGGCCTGAACCAATTGGGAAATAAAACTGAAGATCTGAAGACATTTATATTTATTCCCATTGAGACTAAGTATTTAAGATTCAAGAATGAAATCGTTATTGGAAAGTATCTCACAACCTTCAGAGATACAAAACCTAAATTTGCAAGAATTAACTCAGTTGGCCGAAGAATGCCGTCAACGTATCATCAAAGTCACCAGCCAACGTGGAGGCCATCTTGCTTCTTCCCTTGGTACTGTAGAAATCACAGTAGCATTGCTGAAAAATTTCAATTTCAACATTGACCGAATTGTCTGGGACGTAGGACACCAGGCCTACGCCTATAAAATTCTGACTGGCCGCAATGAAAAATTTGATTCGCTTGGTAAAGCCGGCGGCATCAAAAAATTTCTCTCACGTGACGAAAGCAGTTTCGACCATTTTGGAGCAGGACATGCCTCAACTTCAATTTCTGCAGCACTTGGAATGGCCATTGGACGTGATCTTCAACAAAAAAAACATCGTGTCATTGCTGTTATCGGAGATGGAGCAATGACCGGAGGTTTAGCTTTTGAAGCACTGAATCACAATGGTGCTCTCGATAAAAACATGCTGGTTATTTACAATGATAACAGCGTCAGTATAGATCCAAATGTTGGTGCAATTTCAAAATTATTGACTCGTTTTGCCTCTTCCAGGTTTTACAACAGTTTCCGAGAAGAAACTCTGGAATTCGCAGAGAAGGCACCTTTTTCTGAACGACTGGGCCTGAAAACTACTTTACAGAAATTACACGATTCTGCAAAGAGCTTTTTTTCTCCGCCAAGTATGCTCTTTGAACAATTGGGTTGGCGATATTTTGGTACAGTCGATGGTCATGATCTTCCAGAACTACTGGATTTAATAAATCATGTTAAGGATTTAGACGGCCCCATTATCATCCACGCCATTACACAAAAAGGGAAAGGCTATGCTTTTGCTGAAGAAGATGCCCATAAGTATCATGGTGTTACCCCATTCGAACCAGAGGATGGAAAATTTGTAAAGAAAAAATCATCCGGAAATGCAATTAGTTTTTCTCAGGTTTTTGGAAACAAACTAGGAGAATTGATGGCACGAGATGAACGAGTCGTGGTTGTGACTGCCGCCATGCTGAGTGGAACGGGTATCGTTAAACTGCAACCGAAATATCCGGAACGTGTGCTTGATGTCGGTATCGCTGAAGGTCATGCTGTGACTTGCTCAGCAGGACTTGCAACCACCGGTAGTAAACCATTTGTTGCCATTTATTCCACATTTTTGCAGCGAGCACTTGATCACATAATACACGACGTAGCAATTCAAAAATTACCGGTACGCTTCATGCTCGACAGAGCAGGATTTGTTGGAACTGATGGCCCGACCCATCACGGATTGTATGACTTGACTTACCTGCGTATGATTCCGAACATGACAATAATGGTACCCCGTGACGGGGGAGAATTACGCGGCATGATGGAACTTGCCTATAATAATGAAAGCGGTCCCTCGGCAATACGCTACCCTAGAGGAAATACTGCTAATCCTGAAGAAAATGATTGTTCTCAACTTGAATTTGGCAAAGCACAAATCTTACGAAAAGGGAAAGATATTGCGCTGTTTGCGATAGGTTCAATGGTCGATATTGCAGAGGAGGCAGCAGATCTTCTTGAAAAGAATGGTTACTCAGTTGCTGTTGTAAACGCAAGATTTGTCAAACCGCTGGATGAGGATGTAATTGTTAGGCTTGGTAGAGAAGTACAATTACTGGTAAGCCTTGAAGAAAACACAATCCACGGAGGTTTCGGCAGTGGTGTGCTTGAAACTCTAAGTGTAAGTGGTATTTGTGTGCCTACACTGCAGCTTGGAGTTCCTGATCGCTTCATAGCACAAGGGAACCCGGATGAACAACTAAGGTCGGCTGAATTGAGTATGGAACAAATCTACTCTCGTATTCTTGAAAGATTACCCGTTCCTGCTCATAAGAAAATCAGAAAGAAAAGAATAGTCTCACCAAAAAAACTTGCCTCATAATATTTGAAGAATTATTAAACAGTGCCCGAACAATATTATCTAAACCGGCTTCTATCTCCGTTTCAGCTGATTAGTTATTGCCCAATTGTATGGTCCCCAGTTTTCATCAATCAACGATTAGTCTGAAGAATCAGGCCGAAAGTAGGTGACTGACAGTTGCATACTTTTTTTGTTAAACCTTTAATTCAGGAATTACAAGCAATCAATTGTTATTATTGTTGATTACCTTTTTCATTCAAGTATAAGCTAAAATGTACAGCTCTTGCATCAGAGTTGTGCTGAAAGTTTTGCCGGGGATCCGGTTAACGAATTCCGTGAGGAAGTTGCTAGAACCATTTTTTAAGGAAATTAAACATGTCTAACGATTTACTGAAACAGCTTGAAGCAAAAATTAATGAAGCGATCGAAACCATCGAATTTTCACGAATGGAAATTACGGATTTAAAAGAAAAGAATGATGAGTTGGAAAATCGATATGAAGATTGGGAGCAAAGGCTATCATCCTTAATTGAAAAATTTGAACAGCTGGAAGATGTGGAAGCTGTTGAAGTTGAGGCAGAGGTTGATACGTCAATTCAAAAAGACGAAGAGGCGGAGGAAGTGGTTGCTGAGGAGACTGAGTCGGAGGAAGTGGTAGCTGTGGAGACTGAGTCGGAGGAAGTTGAGGCGGAGGAAGTGGTTGCTGTGGAGACTGAGGAGGCTGAGGTGGATACGGATACGGAAGAATTTGAAGGAGATGAAATTGAAGGGTCCACTTTTGGTACCAGTGCAGATTCATACACTGAAGCTCCGGGATCCTCACAACACTACGCATGAAGCTAACGACGTGTTTCAAATCTACCATAATTTGTTGCACTGCTCGTTTGCCTTCATTTTTAATTGCGAAGGAAATAAAAAATCAGTTTCTTCGCAAACTTCTCCCCTTGCTGTTTACAAGCCTGCTCATTGTAAATCTGGTGTCTCCTCAGTTTCTCCAGGCACGTCAATCAGTTGGATTACTTTCAGTTGATGTCAAATACCCTTCAAAAGGATTGAATTGGTTGGGGCTGTTTGTTCAGGAAGAACTTTCCATGCAGCTGCAACTGGCCGATCGATTCTCTGTAATAACTCCGGATATCATGCGCCGCTGGAATCAGCGCCTTCGTGACTCCGGAGAGCTTACCTCAAGTAATATATCATTACAAAACTCGGAAATTTCCCAAATAAAACCGAACAGACTAATTCAAATATCTTTACAGAAAGTTCTTAACCAACTTTCGGTTACATTGAGCATCAGTATTTTCGGAAAAAGTAAATCAACTCTGAAAATACAAAACACTCATACCTGGAACTCTCCTGATAAACTAATAGTTTCACTATTGCAAAGCCTTGGTGAGGTGGATAAATATTTCAGTAATCTGACTCATTTCCCCAAAACCTACGATTGGGATGGTCTAAAGCATTTTTATCAGTGGAGACTTAAACAAGTACCTGTCCCTAATACTTCTGCATGGGAAGCACATAAAGATGAGTTGGAGGCATTGCTAATTAGTTATCCTTCTCTGGCATCATCAATTCAATACTACAGAGCTGTCATGCTCATTATCGAAAGCAGAGTTTTAGAACCAGCTCTTGTCCCTGCTCTAAATTCTGCAGAAACAGAAATTTTGGCAGCCATGAAACAGCACCCTGATAATAGCGAGCATCATACTTTACTCTCGCTCGTGCACTACCTTCGAAGAGAACCCTTGTTTGCTAAACAACAGGCAAATATTGCCAATCAGTTAAATCCCCGCGATGGTATGTCTTTGATCCTCTATGGACTTACTATCGGACAAACCCCTCAGGCAGGTGATACTTACGTCAAGCAGGGGCTAAAACTTTATCCGTTTGTTACCGAACCAAGTACTGATGGCTGGCAGCCTTACCATGTGCTGATCAAGGATTTAGAACCATGGATGATTCCTGCACTTTCCGAAAAAACACAAAGTTTCGAACAGCTGATGCATTCCGGTCAACAGGATTACAATGCCCGCCGCTGGAAAGAAGCACTTCAGTCTTTTGAAGATGCTGCTGCACTGCAACCATTACAACCAGAACCTCATCTGTATCTGGCAAAATTACGCCTGGTTCAACAGGATCCGCAAAGTGCGCTTTTACTACTTGCTAAACTTCGAAATAAATTCCCCAAACATCCTGGAATCAACCTTTATCTGGGTTATGCACATGAAAAACTAAAACATCTGGAAAAAGCCGAAACATTATACCGACAAGTACTTCACCTGAAACCTGAACATCATAAAGCACTGTTGAGGCTTGGAGCTGTGCTTATAAAACTTGGGAAACGCCATGAAGCCCGCAGTTTCCTGGAAAGTCTCACTAGAAAATATCCTATATATTCTGTGGCCTGGTGGAACCTTGGAATTGTCTATTATCAGCTTGGAGAATTGCAGTTAGCAGAAACTGCGTGGGAGGAGTCGTTGAGACTTGAGCCGGATAACAGTCAAATCAGGTTACGCATTGAACAACTGCGTGAAGAATCCTCATAGATACCAGACACACTGTAGAATTATTAAACAAATAATAGAATTATTAAACAAATAATCAATTAGGCTTCACATTTGCAATTGTTGTAATATACAGTTTTTTTGTATAGAATATTAGGTGTATTTGAAGCTGAAATAATTTTTTTGTGGAAAAATGCTTTTTTATAGTGTATTTTAACTTAAAAAAAGTATATCATACGGTTTTTTTGGAATAAAAAGCTTGCAATACACTTTCGTAAACAATAAACTTTCATGCTAGGTTAGTAAAAGATTTTCAAATTAATTAAGAGCAGAAGAAGGAATTGAACATGAAAAACCTCATAATATTACTCATATCTGTCTTTTTTTCTGTCCAGGTTTTAGCTCAAACTGATAGTCAGGAGGTCGCACCGACAGATGAAACTTCAAAGACAAATTTGTCAGGAGAGTATATATACGCCAGTTCGTACTTTAAAAAATCCAAGACAGGAATAGTTTTGAAGTATGCGCCAGGGTTGCCAACTGTGTTTTACGGGTGGCGCTTTATTGTCTATAACACAGAGAAGTTTTTTATTGGTGGGACAGGTTTCACGGGACAGTTGGGTGGTCCTGAAGTAAGTGGTACCTTTACTACTGCTGCTTTGGTGGCTGGTTATGATTTTACCATCTTCGACGATATATACGTTGATTGGGGTATTGCAGCAGGTGGTGCTGGAGGAAGAAAGTACGATGCTTCATCAACTGAATCAATGAATGAGGGTGGGGTAATCGTAGAACCATGGTTTGGATTTAATCAAAAAATTGGAGAAAAGACTGACTTTAATTATTCTTTCTCATTGTTTATGATGCCAAATAGTTTAACATTTAATAACACTTTCTCTTTCAACCTTCGAGTTGATTTCATTATAGAATAGGCCCACTGTTTAACAATGCTGACTCAAGCACTGTTTCAAGAATAAAATCCAGGATTTTGCGATTCGTTGATCCGGGACTTCCTTTTGTATTTCTTACCAATCCACGAATACCATTAAATTAACTACTCAGAATTTTTTAAGTTTGCTCCTCTTTTGCCTGGTTTGCTGTGTTAGAACATACCTGCTGACCTGGAATCCTTTCATTTAATTAAAATTTTAACAAGATCCAACTCCAATATTTATTCTCTCTTCCCAAAGTTTGTTTTTGTATTCTATTAGAAATAATCAGGAGTAAAATGTTTTTTGTTTTAAGCTTTCAATAATGCACAATTCTGATAACGTATCATTTGCAGGAACTGGGGGAAATTTTGAACTCTGGTGCTGAGGACAACCTTGATGTTTCCTCAGCCCACTTCTTTTACCCTCAGAAAAGTTGACTTTCTAGTAGAAAATA
>Ga0257107_1000860_pt1 | contig 11497 bp, 2 predicted proteins | sample LP_taG_2_FD_190178 | JGI IMG/M metagenome (GOLD analysis project Ga0257107, IMG submission 190178) | Marine microbial communities from Northeast Subartic Pacific Ocean, Canada - LP_J_2011_P26_500m | ecosystem: Environmental > Aquatic > Marine > Oceanic | place: Canada: Northeast Subartic Pacific...
ATAGGTGGTATTGCTGAGAGTGTAAGTTTAAAAAGTGGCTCTTTTGATATAACCCTGGCAAATGGTGGTGCCGGCAGCTTAGTGAGTATTTCTTCTGATTGGAATGCTTCAACAGCAAGAGGTGCCTATGTAGTAGCAGTAGATGATGTGATTGATGAATTATCAGTTAGTAGCCTGGCAATTGGCGGGAGCGGTAGCGTTAAAGATATCTACGGAAATGGATTGAGCGCCACTCCAACAATACCGCCTGGTTCAAATTTGGATGATGATAGAACTTTTAAGATAGATGGAGTAGCGCCTACGATTGCAACCATTACATCTAGCTCTCCTGATAATCCTGTTGGTAGTCCTGCTGGTACTCCGTATGGTATTGATGATGATATAGTTATTGACATTACTTTTTCCGAACAAGTAGAGTTGCTTACATCATCTTTGGATCTTGTGTTGACCTCGGGAAAAACACTAAGTGTTCCTATTATTACTCCTGCTGCTCTTACAAAACAGGTAACATATAGGGTTGCAGAAACTGAACAAACAGATCTTCTTGAGGTTACGGGTACCCCAACGCTAGCAGGTAGTGCGACATTGAAGGATGATTTGGATTATTTTGCAAATGATATGGCGGATTTTACTATCCCTGGGACGGGAAATATTAGTGAATCGAGTACTATTAAAATTGATGGTATACGTCCTTTTGTTCAATCAGTTACATCATCAATAGCATCCCTTGTTGATACCTTTCGTCTTGGACAAACAGTGGATATTCTGGTGACATTTAGTGAACCGGTTACCTTGGGTGGTGGGGGGAACCTCCTGGTCGATCTTGAAACTGGTACACCAGATGGTCGAGTTACCATACCCACGATCAATAATACGGCTACAGTTGTAGGAACCTATACAGTGGGAGTGGGTGAGTTAATTAAAGTGTTGACGGTTAAAGAGATTTCGTTATCTGCAGGATCATTAGAAGATGCGAGTGGTAATGATTTTGACGGTGATTATAGTTTTATTGATGATATTGATGCAGACGGATCTGCCATAGTTATTGATGGTGTGGTACCGGATGGTTTTTCCATAACCTCTGTAACAACGGACGGCGGCAATTCAGAGACAAGCGATGGGGTGACCTATGACGATATTTGGAACAGCACCAACACGAGCGCAATTGTTCGGGTTCCGCTTGAGGGAGAGTTGGCGGATCATAATACACTAGTGAAGGGCACAATTCAGGTTCAAGGAAAAATAACCGGGTCTTTCGAGCCTATTGGTTCCGTCCATACCATCACTAACGGAGAAGCAACAGTAGCGAAATATGCTGATGTTCCCATCCTCGAACCAGCTATTGGGTTACCCGGTCATGGCAACGGAGAATCAATCATATTTAGGGCTATTATCACTGATTTTGCGGGTAATTCAACCACCGGCACAGAAAATGCCACTGAAAGCCTGGTTATTGATACAACTGCACTTAAAGTGACAAAAGTAACCTCAGGTTCTCAGACTAATAAGCATTACAAACTTGGAGAGGGGATAAATATTAAGGTCACTTTTGATGGGGATGGTACATTAAGCGACGACCTGCTGGTTACGCATAATGCGTCAGTAACTCCATTTAAAATTTCTACGATGAGTAACGATGTTGCTGAAGGGGACTATTTGGTCGCGGCAGGCGATGAATCTGACTGGTTGTCGTCGCCGGCGGGCTCAAGAGTCCCGTTAGATGTTACTACCATTGCCTTGGACCTGGGAGCGAGCATTCTAGATAGTGCCGGTAATCCAATTACTGTTTTCAATATACCCGCAAGTAAGAATTTTGTTGATGACAAGCCAGGAATTGTGGTTGATGGTGTTGTGCCCACAGACTTTACGGTTGGTCCTGCAACAACCGTTACAGAGCCAGTGAGAAGTGGATTCTGGAATGGGGTCAATACAGCGCTAGAGGTAAAGGTGCTCGTGGCAAATGATACATCCCTTGTGGGAGGGACGGTGCAGATCCAAGGCAAGACAACAGCAGTTCCGGTCTTTGGGGACCTTGGCGGGGCATATACCATACTACTTACTGATTTAAATGATTCAGTTACTATAACTATTGAGGATGCCGGAACAGCCGACCCTGATTTTGAAGAAATAAGCGGTTTTGCGGAAACTGAAACCGTGAGTATTTCCGCTATAATAACAGACAAGTCTGGTAATGCCACTACCGGCACAACCAGCGCCACGCGCCTGGTAGTCGATCAGACACCTCCTGAGCAGGGGGGGATGGGGGGGATCACTGACTTGGTTCCGGATGTGCCTACAAATTCTTCTATTAGTGTAGACATTGACGGTTTCTGGAACCTTGGCAACGATAAACTAACTGTAAAGTTTGGAGATATAAGTGGTAAGGATAGGCATATTAAAGGTGGTGAGGTACAGTTATTTGGTCGAATAAATAATACCCTTCCATGGGATACTCTTGGAACGGTAGCGCCTATTACTATCGGCAATCAGACACCTTTTTCCATCGACTTGGGCGCACAGGGCGATTATGGTGGAGTCCAAGATCTTAATGCAGCTCCATACGGAATTGAAGAGTTGACAACTTTTAGTAGTTCTTGGGTTGCTGCGGATGATAAAGAAATTGGCATTCAAGCATTTGTTTTTGATGAAGCGGGGAATAGTACACTATATGGGACTACTGAGATCTTGCTGATTGATCAGGGTAGCCGACCATCCATTAGTTCTGCTACGGCAGATAAAGCGAATGGTTGGTGGGGGCCAAAATCCACCGGATTGCCAATTAAGATTGATATTGAATCGGACGATGCGATTACTGTGGTTGGTACACCGTCTATTAAACTGGAAACAGGTGCTGTAGATGGTTCCGCCATATATTTTAGTGGCAGTGGATCAAAAAATTTGATATTCAATTATATTCCCGATGTGGATTCATATACTGACGATTTGGCCTTTTACAAAAATAATAATGAAGCAGTAATTACCCTCAATGGTGGCAAGATGTATGAAACCAGTGGCAATTTACTGGAAGTCGGATCTCATCCTAATAATGCAGCCAGCCCAAAGCTTCCTACTCCAGGTACTCCTACTTCCCTGTCTGAAAATAAAGCCATCATCATTGACGGGATTGATCCTTACGATGTTTTTTCAGGTGGAACAAATTCAATGGATATATATGATATATGGACGTCAGGTGAGGAACAAAGAACTGGTTATTATAACTACAGGTCTGATTCTGTTAAGATTCTTATTTATTTCCGGAGAACTGATAATGGTGCTGATCGTGATTTTAAGGATAGCAGAGTTGATATGTCACTGGCTTCTATTGACCCTAATGAGCCCTGCAATACTGCTGCTGGTGATGATTGTGGTACGATTATTATAAAAGCAGCGACAGTATTAGCAGGTGCCACCCCTGTGGATTACGAACCCTTGGATACTGTAGTTATTTCACACACGAAACTGACAAGTGGGGCTGACTCTGCACATCAAATTATTAAATATAACGCCTCACCAACTAATTCAGCAATCGGAACTAATGATTTTGAAAACCTTAGCCCCGCACAGTATAATAATCAATTTTCTAATGGGAATTCGATAACATTCAAAGCGATAATTACTGACTTGGCCGGTAATCAAACTGTGACTGCAGTACACAGTACCGCCCTAGAAGTTGATCAGAGTGCCCCATCGCCACCAGGGACGACAGGGGATGTCGATACAGACGTTGATTCTACATCGAATGATATTTCCACTGGGAATATAGTCTCAGGTTATTGGAACAGTCATAATACAGGTGTTAGAATTACCGCACCGCTAGTAAATGATGAAACACTGGTGGGTGGAGCAGTCCAAATACTTGGGAAAGTAACTGGAAGCGCAGACTGGACCAGGCTGGGGGTTTATGATGTTACTAGTGGAAATTACGATGCGTCTTATAACATTGATTCACCGGAACGTAATAGTCTTACATCCACAGTCCCTAGTGCCACTACGTCTCTGGCTGATACTGTAGATGATGGATGGATAGGTGTGGAAGAAATTCCGGGTTTTGCTGAAGGTGCAGTACTCTCTTTTGCAGCACGAGTTTTTGATGTAGCTGGTAACTATACTGATTGGGCAGCAAGTGCGACCACACTTATTGTTGATGAGACAGCGCCTACTATTAAAGAGGTAAGATCCGCGAGTATTGAGCGGGCCTACAAAGAAGGGGAAACGATATCTATTAATCTGATCACCACTGAAAATATCACGGCGCCCATGGGCGTGGGTAATTATAATTCCACTTTGGAACTGTTAAATACCAATGGAGTTAATCCGACCATACCCTTCCGCAATGCCAGTCAGGATACAGTCTACTATACCTACCTTGTTGATAATGATGAATCCAGTGAGGACACGGATCCGTTGATTACTACTGCAGATAGGTTGAACTACGCAGCTACAACATCCCTGGATGTAAAAGCCACTGGTACCCTCATAGATCCAGCGGGCAACAACCTGGCTACAATACTGCCCACTGTGGCAGGTGATTCTGCTTTGGCGCAGAAAATGAATATCATCATTGATACGGATGCGCCAGGGGTGACATTTACCTATTTCGAGACAACTACAGCTACGACTGATTCATCAGATTCGTTGGTTTCTCACCATGATAGTAAGTTAATTATTCACGCTACATTTACCGATAGCATTCAAATTGATTCGATCCCAACACTGGCCATCAATGCTCCAGTGGGACAAGGAGGTAACAATAGCATTGGCGATATTTCCAGCGTGGATATGACCCGGATTGGTAGCTGGAAGTATGAATACGATTATGTATTAAATCTGACCGACACTGTAAATGGTTATTTTAACATCACACCAACGGCCTATGATAAGGCTGGTAATCTAATTGATCAATCCGCTGTAATTGATTCGGGTATCATTTACATGGACAACGTGCATCCAGAGTTTATATCATTGATCCCGGACAGCAACAGTTATGTGAATTCTGGGCAGGTAGCATATAATCTCAGCGAAAATTTAGATAGTGCATCCATTACCTGGGAAAGGATTGGCGGAAGTGTTGATAATATTACACATCCACAAATTCTTGAAGGAAATGAGTTAGACACCGGCCTAGTGGCAAATATTGCATTACATGATCTAAATGATCCACCGGTAGGTTTAAATGATGGCACAGTATATAAAGTTACCTGGTTCTCTGAGGATTCCGCTGGCAATACATCATCCCAAATTGCCACCCCAGTGACGTACGATATAACTAATCCAAAAGTGTACCTTGACTATACCTTAGATGCAATAAAATCTTCTGAATTGGACACAATTGAAGCCACCTTTTCTGAACCGACAAAGTCTATACCAAAAATTAGCATCGATTATCTTTCTTCATTAGTGACACCTGGTGATATTGATACGGAAAATATGACTATAGATACTGTAACCACTGATTCAACCAAGTGGTTCTACATTGCCAGAATTCCTACAATAGGAGTAGAAAGTTGTTCTACTAATGTTGAAATAGACGCCAGTGATCGAGCGGGAAATTCATTATTATCTACTAATACCTTTCACGTTACAGGCCCTCAAAACATAGATACTCTTGCCAGTGATATACTCATTGTTGATAATTCAAAACCAATCTGTACGGTGAGCTACGTAAACATTACCCAAAACTGGTTAACAGATGATGATTCAGCAGATTTTAATCACTTACCAAATGATGTTTATTTTTTAGCCAATGGAAAAGCTGGCGATCTAATAAAAATAACTGCCAGTTTAGATGAGAAATATGGTACACCTAGTGGAGGTTACGACAAACCAACACTAGACGTTATTTTTAATTATCCAGTTCCCCCAGCAGTTAGTTCAACTTTTGATAGTAGTTCAACAAGCTTATTGAAGGATTCACTGGGTTTTCCATTGAATAATATCACTGATGCCCCTTATGTCATAAATGATGATTCAAACTTTGTCTGGTACCTAGAATTACCCGATACAACCACTGGGGCGATGATTGTGACAGTTAATGGGACTGACCGTGCTCTAAATGCTATCAAAACTTATGTAGGACCAAGATGGACAAATAATGAAAGTGTTCCAAATGATTCTTCTTTTGTAATAGACAATTTCTTTCCGGATACTACTTATTCCACCGGGGCTGCTGCCAGTTATGGGTATAACCCCAAACCCGGTTGGATTAATGGTATCACCGATAGTATAGGTGTAGAGGTAGATATCCCATACCAAACAACAGATCCTAGCTTGTACAATGGTCCCAAGGGTGGGCTGCATATAGAATTATGGAATAAAACCCAAGGTGCAGGTTGGTTGGACATACCCAACGCTGAGGAACCGTATGCAGATATTATACAAAGCGGTGGTCTTGAGTTATCCTTCTACCGTACTATGGCTGAAATTGAGAATATTTTAACACCAGAAACAGAACTGGTCCAGGGTGATTCTATCTATATCCGGGCAGTATTTGCTGACCGTGCAGGCAATAAGACGAGTGCTGATACCAGCGCCACAAAATTCGTATATGAACCTTATCCTCCAACAGTATCTAACATTAATGGTGGGAATGTCTTAACTGTGGACACGCTGTATTCAGAAGATAACCTTAGCGCCAGTTGGACCGGGTCCAGTGATTCAACCTGGAATTCTATTCCTGGTTCAGGGATACTGAACTATGATTATCAGATTGATATGCATAATGCAGCGGGAGACTCTCTGGATACACTGGTTGCTTGGACAAGTGTTGGCCTGAATGAGTCCGCAAATTTAACGGACCTGCGCATGCGGCATAATCATATGTATAGTTTTAACATCCGGGCCGTGGATATTGCCGGTAATGTATCAGCAACTGTTTCTTCTGATACAATCTACCGCAAAAATAGTGCACCGATAATTTCAGTTGATTCTACTATAAAAGCCTATGAAGACGGCCTCTATACTGATACTGTACAGGTTATAGATCTGGATCTAGCCACCGCATTAGGTGATGCATTTGAATATTCCATTTACTGGAAAGATAACATCCCGCCTAATGCTATCGGAGCAGATACAATAACAATTGACACTTCCGGGGTTATTACATGGACACCAACGCCACAGGATACGGGTAATTTTCGGCTTAAGGTTTTTGTTTTTGATAAGGATTCTCTATCAGACACTCTTGATTATCCGTTGAAGGTTTTGCCGGTAAATGACCCGCCATATTTCAGATCCGGGGATGATTTTCTATTCCAATATAAGGATACCATACAAGCACTGCGGATGCCAGATATTTCTTTTGATGAAAATGATTCATTCGAGGTGTACCTGACACAGTATATCCATGACGAGGATAACAATGATACTGCTCTTGTATGGACTTATGAGTTGGATGGCGCCATTGTTCCTGATTCTAGTTTTCCTATCATGTCTCCGTTTATCGGTCCATTGACACCGGCACAACAAAGGACATTGCCGTCAGGTCATCAAATGCAGAACAAATTAAAAACAGTTGAGACAAGAATGAGCGCTAAATCGTTGGCTGATACAATACAAATTGTAATTACTCAGAATGACACCGGATCCACTGCGAAAATAAAAGCACTCTACGACTATAATACTTCTAATGGTTCTCACTCTATAGTATTTAAACCAAGTGATGAAATTCTTAACATTAATCCTGGGCTTCATGACACCATCTTTCATGATACCCTGGGAATTAACTTAAATATTAATGCAATTAATGATGCCCCCAAATGGAAAGACGGGTTTCCCCCTGATACGACAATGATGGAAAATGATACTTTTCGCATTGTTTTAGGGAATTTTGTTGATGATGTGGATGATAACAAGCTCCTATTCAACCTTAAAGCGACACCTTTTGGAAAATATGCAATTTATGATTCCAAAAGTGGAGCTGTATTAGATTCGCTGCCTGGTATTATGGGAATAGATTCTTCTGAATACGTGTCCTATGCCCCAGGTTACAGTGATGATTCCACTGCGCGCTTTATCCCTACAAAGTTATGGAGTGGTTCTGCAGAAATTGAAGCTATTGTAACAGATGGTATTGATAATCCTCAAAATCCTAAAAGCGATACGACAAAGTTTATTATTGATGTTATTCGTATACCGCGCCCCCGTTTAGCCTTTGATGTAATCCAAAATAATGTTTTTACTGGCCATTTTGATTTTTTGATTACTGATACAATGTCTAAAGCCACGAATATGATCATATCTTTTGGCGGTGGATTTACAACCAATTTGGATATGGAAAAAGTGGGACCTTTTACCTATCGATACCATAAAAAGTACCTTGCAGGTTATAGCTTCGATGTCAGTTATAGAGTGGTTGCTACTGCACTGGTAGGTCTTACCCAAAAATATAATGTTCCTTTTAAAATAGCATGGACTCGATCCTCGAGTAACTGGACGGGTTTCAGTCCTGATGGTGTATTCAGCGTTACCGGTGAAGCCGGGGCAGTAAGCAGGGACCAGTTTATAATGATCATGGATTCCACCATGTCCAATAAAGGGTATTCGGGTAGTTATAAACTGGGATATGAGGATCAATGGTTTAGTAACCCGGTGGAAATATCCCTGGCCAGTTATGATGATGAACAGGCTTTATACCAGCGTAACAGTGATAACAGTTGGACAGAGTTGCCTTCCTACAGCCAGCAGGGCCGGATAAAGGCCTATACGGATAAGATGGGCTATTTCCGTTTAGGACGGAAGACAGTTATTGTACCAGGGCTTACGAGTTTAGGCCAAAACTATCCAAATCCCTTTAACCCGGTAACAAATATAACCTATGATGTAGGCTTTGTGGACGGCCCGCAGCAACAGGTCAATCTATCGATCTATAATCTACTGGGTCGACATGTGCAGACCCTGTTCAGGGGACAGCAAGGTCCTGGTCAGTATAGCATTATGTGGTATGGTAGAGATAAGAGCGGCGTAAGCGTAGCTAGCGGTATCTATTTTGTTCATATGACTACTAGTGCCGGGGAAGTACAGACGAAGAAGGTGATGCTGCTGCGATGAGTTACAATAAATTATTTATAACCATTACAATGCTAATGCTCATTTTTGCTGCTTGCCGTAAGGAATGGACCGCAACAGAGGAAGATATGACTAACTACGGCTGGACTTTATTTGAACAAGCAAGCCTGGATTTGACCAGTAATACAGCAGAAGAAGATTTTGACGACGTACTTAAATGGTTCGAGGATGCAACAAAGAAAGATACGAGCTACCAGGATGGGTATAATGGTATGGGCTGGACCTATGCTAAGTTGAGCATGTTCAAAATTCCTGATGATGATTTGAATGATTTGAATAATGCAATTGATGCATTTTTAAAAGGGGAAGGTAAAACTCAGAACCCGCGGATAGATCATAATGTATGGCATGATATTCTAGCGGGACTTACCTTTACATATAGTGTTTTACATGATGATTCCATGACGATAGTCTGGGGTGATTCACTACTATCGGAAATTGAGAAGGACAGGATTACCTGGGCTTTCCTCCGTGAAGCCGTTGACATTAACGGAAATTATCTTACCGATTACCTGGATGTCCATATTACACTGGCCTTGGCAAAATTCGTCAGAGCGACTACTATCGATGACTTTAATAGTAGCGAGTACCACGTTGATGCAATCAACGTAGCCAAGAATCTATCGGATTTTGATGCCAATTACGAAACGATAGTCGGGCAGCAAAAACTAGCTGCTAAGATACAAGAACTTCAAGAATACCTAAAGTAACATGGCTCTAGAACCTGTTCAGGTATTCCCAAATAAAGGACGGGGTCATGCAGAGTACATGGAAATGGCCCTAAAACAGGCCACTAAAGCTTTCGAAACGGACGAAATACCCATTGGTGCTGTAGTAGTGGAAAATGGTGCTATTATTGGCCGTGGTTTCAACCAGCGGGAAACGTTAAAGGACCCCACGGCCCATGCCGAAATGATCGCTATTACCGCGGCAGCAAATACAAAAGGGGATTGGCGTCTAAATGACAGCGTACTTTACGTGACCAAAGAACCGTGTGCCATGTGCGCCGGTGCGATTGTGAATTCCCGGTTGAAAATGGTGGTCTTTGGCTGTTATGATGAACAGGAAGGGTGCTGCGGATCACTTTATCAGCTTTGTGGGGATCCTCGTTTTGGTATTAAAGTAGCTGTTCAAGGTGGAATATTAGAAGAAAAGTGTTTTGGTTTGATTCAGGAATTTTTTCAGTTGAAGCGGAAAGACTGATAGGTAAGGGCATGAAATTTCTAATAAATATTACATGATGATAAAAAGATTAATTACCCTGCCATCGTTATATGGAAAACCATTTGCCATGATGAACATTATACTGTTGGCACCTCTTGAGATGTTTCACGATCGATTTACTGATCACAAAAAGAACTTTTGCATCCATAATGGTTTTTACCATCTGCTATTAATATACTTTTTATTGGTAATAAAAATTGGAGCGGGGGTAACTGTCACGGGCGGAAAAACAGGTCGAAATGTAACTGGATATTTTAACGAAACTAATGAGGTTACAATTACCATCACTTTAAATGGTGATCAGGCCAGTGGTGGAAGTGATGATTTGAGCACCACAAAAATTACAGTTCATGCGGGTTTTTCATTGCAAAATGATAATATATCAATTACCAGAAGCTTTGAGGTAATAGGCCTTAATCTTTTAAGTACTGGCAATGACAATACTCATACGTATACAATTACGAATCAAAATTTAATTGACCGCAATGGGAGTGTGCCAACAAATAAGTACTTTGATTTTAATATTAGATTTTACGATGGCAGTACTGATGGATGGGTTGATTCCGACAATGATGGTGTATTAGATGCGGATGGTATATCTGTAGCAGCAGCGGTTGAAAATAACGCATCACTTGTAATAACTGGTGTGCTAGCGTCTGCTGGATCTTGTGATTTTGGTAGTGACGGAAGAATTGTTACTATACTTTCTGCTGGAAATGATACAGGTATATCCTTTACAGTTGCAGGAACTAAACTTGATGGAGATCCTCTAACTGAAACTATAACCGGCGCTAATGCTGGAACAGCAACAGGCACTAAATACTTTAGAACAGTTACCGGAATAACAGCAGTTGGTAATCCAGCTGGTAATGTTTCAGCAGGAGTCAACACTAAAAAAGCAGATGCAGATGATATTTACGCAGTCAATTTTCCAGAAGATTATTTACAATATGAGAGGAATGATCCAGGGCTTAGTCTGGGGGTCAAGCGAGCCTCAGATCCAGCCACCAATGTTTCAACATTCACTTGGACTGATGCTAATGATTTAGACTTTAGTACTCAGGAAGTATATATTAATCCTGATGAAGATCTTAGCAACCACACCATTTTAGGTATTACGTATAAGAACTATATCAAATTCACGGATAATAATGGGACCAATTACCGTTATGAAATCGGCGGCGCAGATGCATCTTATTTGGATGAGGGT
>Ga0257107_1000868_pt1 | contig 11460 bp, 15 predicted proteins | sample LP_taG_2_FD_190178 | JGI IMG/M metagenome (GOLD analysis project Ga0257107, IMG submission 190178) | Marine microbial communities from Northeast Subartic Pacific Ocean, Canada - LP_J_2011_P26_500m | ecosystem: Environmental > Aquatic > Marine > Oceanic | place: Canada: Northeast Subartic Pacific...
TTTTTTTTTTTTTTTTTTTTTTTTTTTTTTTTATTTTTTAATTTTTTTTTTTTATTTCTTTTTTTTTTTTTTAATGGCTTATTTCCTCTAATATTATTACCATTTTCAATATAAATAATATTTTCATTTATAGGTAAACAATTATAAATAATTTTACTATTAACAAAAGAGCCAATAACTCCAGTTACTGTTATAGTAGATATAATCAAATCTGTAGGTTTAATATAATTTCGTTTAATTATATTACAGCTATTGATATAATCATCAAATAAATCAGCTGCTTTATCAAAATCGATATCAAATATATCGTAATCGCTCATATTGAATTAATACATAATATTAATATTCAATTTTAAAATGTATTTATGAATTATATATAAATATTAATTTCTATATAATTTATATATTTTGTGTTTATGAATCAAATAGAATTAGATCCTTATGAAATTTTAGAAGTTGATTATGATGCTTCTTTAACTACGATAAGAGAAGCATTCAAAAAACTTGTTTTAAAACATCATCCAGATAGAGGTGGAAATCCTCAACATTTTCATATTATAAAAGGAGCATATTCATATATTTTTAAAGAATTAAAAAAACAAGAAAATTTGCGACAAAGAGAGGAGCAAACTTATGATGAATATGAGGAGCAAAGGAATAATCAAATTATTGAAGACCGGGAAGAAATAGAGACTGAAGAAAAATTTCAACCAATTGTAAGTTCAAAAAATTTTAATGTAGATAATTTTAATAATTTATATAGTCGTTATCGTGTAGAATCGGTAACCGATCATGGATATGGAACCACAATGATGAATAGAACTCAAACTAGATTAAAAGATGATGCTTTACAAAATAATAAAGTTAAAGAATTTGAAAAACAAAAACTTATAATTTATGAGGAACCCCAATCGATGATGTCAACTCATAATTTTAATAATTTAGGTGGGGATAAACCAAATGATTATACAAGTGGTTTTAATATTAATGATACAAAAAAGAAAATTTCTTTTACTGATTATATGAGGGCACATTCTGAATGTGAGCAAATATCATCTAATACTGCAAATGTAAGAAATACAGAGTTTAAATCTGTAGATGATTTAATTCAAACAAGAGGTAATATTTCACATGTAATGTCAAAAGAAGATTTACAAAAACAAAAATTACGAGAAAAGAAAAAATTGTATGAAGAAAAAATGAGAAGATTACGATTACATCAAAAAGAGGAAGAAATTGAAAAAAAATTTAATGCGAGAAAAGCATTTATTAGATATACTTAAATATAATGGGACTTATTTTTTTATTTTTATAAGTGAAGCATATATTCTTTTTTATGAATTTTATTATTAAATTTATTATATAATTTATCACTTATTTCTCCATTATTAAAAAGTTCTTTCAGGTATTTTTCTTGATTTTTTAAGATTAAATAAGTTACTTGATTTGTTTCAATTTCTTTAACTAATTTTGGATATGCTGTTTCAATTTGTTTCAAAAATTTGATTCCTCTTTCTTCTGATTTATTTGAATATTTTTCGAGTTCTTCAAATATTTCATTATCAGTAATTAAATTACTTAATTTAGTTAAAACTTCTCTTTGTCCCATAATATAAGCTTCTACAATATTGTAATGATGTTTGATATTATAAATTTGGATACATTTACCAAAACAACATTTAGAAATTTTCTTATAAAAAAAATTTTCAAAACAAGAACTGCTAGTGATACAACAATATTGATCAATTGATAATGACCAATCTAAATCTTCTGAATCTAATACATTATCAATTAATTCAATTAATTTAACAACAACATCTTTATATATCATATGTCTGTCAAATAAATTCCAATATTGTTTTTTTAGACATTGTAAAAAAATTTTTTTACTTTCCATTAATACAGGTCTATTTTCAATATTATCATTTTGTATTTGTAATTCAATATCTTCATTTTGATTATTTACTTTTGTTAAAAATTGTTTTGTAATTTTTTCCCAATTTGCCTTAAGAAAAAATTCATTTTGTTTCATTTCATAAATTAATTCATCTGACAAATCACTAAGATGATCTTCTATATGTAAGATTTGTTCATCTAATAATTCTTCTTGTTTATTGTTTGAAATATATTTATTAGTTATAAATTTTACAATAGAACTATTAACTAAAATTGTTAATATAACAATTCCAAATGAGTAAAAACAAATTTTATCTTTTATTTCTTCTGATAATTCAAATTCTAATTTTACGATTAGTGAAAGTAATAAAGTTATTTCTCCTCTTAATCCACTTAAGGATAATATAATTGCGTCCATTTTTGATAATCCATAACCAATTTTTCTGAAAAAAATATAAAGAAAACTAACTAATATTATACGACATATATTTAAACAAATGTATAATATAAACAAGTATCCTATATCCGAACCATGAATATTATCATATGATACATTCAAAAAGATGATTACACCAGCTAAAACAAATATAATATTATTGATAACATAACTTAAAAATTCCCATAAATGTTCCAAAGTAGTTCTAAGACTTGGTGTTGTTCCGGTTCTCCCAGTATAACTTATATATAATCCATGTGATACAATCGATAAAATACCAGATAAATGTAATAAATGTTCGGATATATAAAAAGTGATATAACAAGAAACGATACTGAATGATAGTTCAACAATATTATTGTCATAAATTCTTTTTATAATATTATTGAAAAGGAATCCCATAAAAATTCCAAACACGATACCACCAAATGTTAATTGACTAAATGTTTCTACAATATATGGAAATGTAATAGTATTATTTACACCATATTTTAGTAATACAAACACAGTATATGCTGTTCCATCATTTAATAATGATTCTCCTTCTATTAAAATCAATAATTTTTTAGAAACACCTAAATTTTGTAAAATATTTATTACTGCTATTGGATCAGTTGCACTTAAAATACTACCTAATATAAAACAGCTAATCCAGTCAAATGATGTTTCAAATGATTTAACTACTAAACCGGTTATTGCAGTTGAAAATATAACACCTGGGATTGTTAAAAAAAGAAAATGCCATAAATATTTTTTAAAAATGTGATAATCAATATTAAATGAAGATTCATAAATTAATGGGGGAACAAATATCATCAACATAGAATGTGGATCTGTATGCGACCAGGTATATATAATTTCTTTTTCTTCATTTAGAAAAACATATTTAGCTAAAATACCTATAAAAATTCCGTAGGTTAAAAGTAAAAAAGAGTAAGGAAAAGGCGTTGTAAATTTGGTAGTTAGATGTTTAATAATACAACTACCAACCATACATAGTAAAATGAACAACATCATAATATAATCAATATTTATTTAAACATTTTTTATTTCAATTTTAATTTATTTAAATCTTAAATATCCAGTTTTAGGCGAGCCTCGTTGTGTTGGTCTGATACCACAATCAGAACCAATACGAATTCCTGAAATTGTTTTATCATCTTGATTATCTCTTGCATTCATTTGAATAAATGCCGCAGGTGTTGTTCCAAATTTTTCGAACGTTTTGTCTAAATATATAATAGCAGCTATTACAAGAACTATTAATGTAATTACAAAAATATGTGAAGCTGTTAAATTCATTAAAAATCCAAACATTTAAATTATTTTTATATCATAAACAAAGATATTAAAAATAATTTAATATTTAAAATTATATTATATTAAATGAAAAAGAAAAAATTTGTTATATTATTTGATAAAAAATTGTTACCATTTTCTGGAGATATTATAAATATAATTAAAAATTACGTATCTCCTAAATGTTGTGGTACCACTTTTAGAGGAAAAAAATTTAAATGTAATAAACCAGCAAGAATTTATCCATCACTCTATGATGTTGATTATATGGATACACCAATGTGTATGGATTGTGAAACTATAATGAGATGGGAATATGCTATTTAATTTTCTTGTTCTTGTAGAAAAAATAAACATACATTACATATATGATGCCAGGTACCTTTACATTCGGAACAACATGCTAATTCACAAATATCACAAGATTTATTTACTGCATTAATATCAAAACATTGTTCACATTTTTTTAATTTAACAAAACATGTTGGACAATATAAACCAACATTAGGAATATAACAATTTGCATTTCTATTGTCAAATATATTAAATTTATATTTACATAAATTGCAATATTCCCATCCACAATTATAACATAAAGTTTTACCAGTAATAAAATAATCTAAAAATAATTTAGTATGATTATAAATTTTTTTACAATCATTGCATTTTGAAAATGTATATTGTAAAATAATATTTGAAATATCTTTTGATAACATCTATTACTATTTTATAATATTTTTTTTGAGAATAATAAACATTTAACAAGTCAGTAATAATAAATCAAAAAAAATCATATTGTCAACATCATATTATTGTTATCAAAATCATCATAATCAGAATATTCAGAAAAAATATCTTGTAATCTTCTTCTTCGTATATTATTCGGAACTCTTAATAAGATATTTGATATAAATTCCATTCTATTCATTTCTATATTATTTTTTCTAAAATTTTTTAAAAATTTTCTTAACCGGTATTCAGTCATTAAATTTAAATATAAATTCAAAATTTTAGCCAAACAAAATGTTCCGAAAAATGAAGAAAAAATAAAAAAAATTTTTCCTTCATCTTTATTAGGTACGACATCTCCGTATCCCAATGTAGTTAACATGCATACAACGAAATAAAAAGAATCTATAAAACTCCAATCTTCTATATATTTAAAAATAATTGCAATAATAGTTATTAATACAATCATTATCAAAAATAACAACGAAAAAGTTTTAAATATTTGTTTTTTAATACTCGGAACTTGTTCATCTAATTGATTTTCATTTTCATTTAAAGTATTTATATTTACTTTTGATAGAATATTCACACTTTTCTCGGAAAGTAACCACATGATTATACTTATCGTGATTAATGTTGTTCCTAAACCAAAAATACCAAATACTGATGCATATATTCTTCCATATTTCGTTTTTGGATAAATGTCTCCCAACCCGATCAATGATAAAGTAGATGACATAAAATATATGCTATCTAACAAACTCCAAGATTCTATATGTATATAAAATAAGACAGATGCTACGTAATAACATATCAAAAATGTAATTGGAAAGCCTAAATATTTTAGTTCCATTTATTGATTGCATATTATTTTATGAAATGAAAATCAATTTTATATTTAAAAAATAATAATTATTGGTTATTTGATAATACATTTAAAAATGATGTTTTGCCAGATCCAGATGGTCCAAGAATTGCTAACAATTCACCGGATTTAACTTCACCAGATAAATTTTGCAATATTTTATGTTCTTTTTCTTTTTTTGTTATTGAAAAATTTATATTATTCCATTCAAATGATAATTTTTTTTGAATTTCCATTATTAAATCAAATTAATATATTTAAATAGTTTCTCATTTTTAAATATGTTTTTTTTTAAATCCAGTCCTTTAAGTAATAATAAATAATAATAATAATAATAATAATAATAATAATAATAATAATAATAATAATAAATTAGAAGATATGCTTTCAACGGTGGCGGCTCCGAGAGCGACTCCGAGAGCGGCTCCGACGGCGGCTCCGACGGCTGCTCCGAGAGCGGCTCCGAGAGCGGCTCCGACGGCGGCTGTCTTCAATGACTTCGTCAAGTTCGAAGTTCATATACTTGTTCAGTGCCTGATCGAGATGCGAGACGTCGAAATGTGGTGGCGACCGGTGGCTCTGGCTGATGGAAGAGCGACGCCGCCGCTTGGAAGAGTGGCGATCTTCTTGAAGTTCATCTACCACTTGTTCTATGGCATCCACTGGATTTACACTCCGCTTCGTGATGATCCATCTGTCGTTTTTGACCTGAGCCCACCAAACATCTGGATATTGTGCCGAATCGAAACCAACACAATACTGTTTCTGTCCCTGCTGATTGATTTTGATGCTTGTATGAGAGTCTCGTGTCTTCTTGTCAGTACTCACATGCTCCTCATAGATGATGCTCCCCTTGCCGTCTTTGTAAGTCTCACGACGACATACGTCGTAAGGCATCGTGTGTGTGTACTATCTGTTTCTAGAATCTGATTTCAATATTAAAAATCGATGGATGGTGTGAAAAAGAAATAAAAATCGATTTTTTTTTGTATAAATATCAAAAAAAACAATTTTAATTTGTAAAATGTAATCAGTCCAATTTTTAATAATTTGTGTTATTTATAAAACAAATTATTAAAAATAAAAATAAGAAAAAATATTCATATTTATACAATTGGTGCAAATCCAATTCTTTCCTGACCAACATCGAAAACTGTATAAAATTTACGAATAAAAGGGTCTCCCAAAATAAATAAAGGACCACGAGGTGGTGGAACATCAATCCCTGTAAATCCTAAGATGCACATCTTTTTAGTGAACATACTAACTTGTAAAACATAATCTTCAGCAGTTAATTCAAAATCTTTACATTGTTTATCACTATTACAAAGATTAATCTGAACTGATGGTAAACTATCTAAAGTATTACAAGGTAATGTGTATTCATTTGGATTTAACCAACTAGCAGTTGCTCCAACTAATGAAGCAATTTTTTTAACATCTGCGGTTGGTCCAGCAAATAAGGAAGTACCAGTATCTACAATTGCAGTTTTAGTAGAAATTACTTCTTGTCCGTTCATTGTAAATCCATTCATATCAATTTCCCAATAAGTTTCAGATGATAAAGGAACATAAAATAATTCACCAGAATATTTAGTTTGATCAATTCCTCCCAATAACATTTCTCCTTCTTTACCAGAAGTTGATGTTAAATAAAAAGAAAATACTGGTTGCTCTACTAATTTAGCAGCAATCATTTGACTAAAAATAGGTTCAATATTATCCACGGATATACTTTTCCAAGCTAATCCTAATATTCCATCAAATTTACCACGTTGAAATACTTTACCAGGTTCATCTGTTACTTCAGCAAAAATAGCCTTTAGAACAGCAGTACTTCCCATATTAACTGTATCCTCAGATACAAATCCTTTAACTGAACCAGAACCATATCTAATTTCAAAATCAGTTCCATTTGATACATATGTACTTGATTTACTATGATCATATTTTTTATGACTTCCACAAGTAGTACAACTAGATGAAGGAACCCATAAATTACTAGAACCAGTATCAAAGATAACAGAAAAAATTTGGGCGGGAGTTCCAATAGAAATATCACCATAATATTGAGCATTCATATAATTTTGAATGCTTATAGAACTTTGTGGCATTAATCCACAAACCATATTGGTAGCGGATCCAATAGAAGCACATGATAATTCAAAATAATCATGAGGATTATTTTCGAATTTTTTTACTGGAAGTTTAATTTGATTACCAGAAACTAATCCAATTAGTACGATGACGGGAATAATAAATTTTTTAAAAAAGGAAAACATAGTTACTTTATATAATATTCATTATCATAAATCCTTATATATTTAAAAAACTAGTTTTTATTTTTAGAAGTGAAAAAAGATAAACCTAAAATCGTTGCTCCAATTCCAATTCCTCCAATAATAGTATAATTATTTAAAGGTATTCTTCTTTTTTTTTTTGTTATATTACTAAAATTATTCTCTTGATTTGCTTTTTCTGGATTATTTCCAGATGTAGAAGTATTTGATGATTGTCTCATTAATAGAGGGTATTCTTGTTGTATTCCTTCTTTATGATATTGATGAGATTGTTTCCAATAATTTGGTGTAGATAATGTTTTATTAAATTCATTTGCTCTTCCTATGAATCCAGATATATTTTCTTGATTTTGTATTTTTTCTTCATCGGTATGTTCATCAATAGACATTTCATTTATCGTTCCTAATGTTTTTAAACTAATTTGTGTTAATCCATATAATTGTGAACTGATGATATCAAAATTAGTTCTAGTTTCACTTCTAATATCATTGCTTAATTTAATAGCACGTGTTCTATTATTATTTTCCACCTTTTCAATTCTATTTTCGTTTTTATCGTCAATATTTTTAACAAGATTTATCGCATCACAACGAGCCTGAATTAATTCTGGTAAAATTTTTGTTTCATAGATATTATCATCTTTAAAATATCTATATACGGCAAAAGATATAACTGAACCAATAGCACTATAAATTATAAATTTTTTAATTTCAAACATTGAATCTTGTTTTTGTTGAGGAGTAATAAATGGAATAATTTGAGGAATATGTTGAGGAATATGTTGATTAATATTTTTGGAAATATTACTTTTCGAATTATTATTTTTTAATTTTTCAGAAATAAGTGCTCCACCTGCTAATCCGGAGGCTAGCCAAGCAAAATATGGAATCATAGACATATTTTTTAAATAAAGTTTATAATAAATTTAAAATAGATTTTATTTTAAAATAAATAATAACAGTTTATATTTACATTATTAAAATGATAAACTATAATAATGAAAATAGAGAACAAGAACAAATTGAAATAAAACAAACAAAGGAAAGTTTGAAAAGAACTGTAGTTAAAGCAATATTTTGGAGAATTATTGCTATTATATCAACTCTTATACTTGCGGCATGGTTATATAATGATTTACAGAAAGCGACAACTTTAGCTATAATTGATAACATTATTAAATTAATTTTACACTTCGTGTTTGAATTATCATTTAATAAATGGAAATGGGGAATCATTATTAAATGATTCGAATAGCATATTTTATTTATTTTTTATATTTTTTGGATAAAACTTTAAAAATATCTTTACTAACTGTGGATTTTATTTCAATTTGAAATAATAAAATTATAATATTTTTTTTTTCAATTTTTGAACATTTCCTATAAATGTTATTTTTTATTAAAAAACTGATAGTAGAAATTAATTCTTGTATATGATTTATTTGTGGTGTTATATAATATTTTATTTCATCATTCATATCTTTCATATCTTTAACATCTTCCATTTTTTTTATTTTTTTTATTAGTTTTAAATTATTTTTTGATTGTTGTTGTATGTATATTTTACATCCTAATATATCGCCTTGAAAATAATTATAATAAAATAGACAACATATATCTGAATATTGATAAATATCATCATTCAAATATTCTGTATAGTTTTCAAAATTAGGCTTGGTATTATATTGATTATTTATTAGAGTTCCTAAACCATATAACCATAGTTTTTGTTCTAATTTATTTTTACATACAACATATAAAAATTTAGTTTTTTTTTTGTCATTATAATATGAAATTTTCAATGATAATTTATAAATTTGAGAATCAATAATACCGTTTGGAATTTTTTCTAACATATTTTTTGTAGTTTTTTCAACATTTATTATATTTGCAAGTTTAATGTAGCTAGATTCATATTTTTTATTTGGAGAAAACCATCGAAGAGCATAATTCATATTATCAATATAAAAATATCTAAAATTCATTCCAAATTGATTTCTACATAATTTAATTAAAATACTGCCTTGTTTAATATATTTATATTCAATTGTGTTAGTATCTATTATTTGTAATCTTGGTGATGTTTCTTTGTTAGATTTTTCTTTTTCGTCTTTAATATCAGTATCAAATAAAGTAGTATATTCTAGTTTTCCATTTTTATTTTTTTTATAGAATTTTTGATTTAATGTCATTATTGTTATTATAATAAAATAAAACTATATGTTAATATAATTTTATTATTTATATAAAATCAGTCCAAGATTTAAATTTATTATATTTATTGTGATATATTTTCAATATTACAAACAAATCCAATATATGTAATGTCATAATTATTTTCTTCATTTATATCAATATTTCCTATATATGTTACATCATAATCATCATAAGAATTTTTAACCAAATAAGATGGTTTTTTCATTATTTGATATTTCTTTTTCGGATAAGTAATATTATTACATTTGAATTGAACTTTATCTTTGTCTTTAATATCAGAAATCTTTTGGCTGGCAGAAAGATTAATTTTCTGGATATCTTTCACCATAATTTCTTTTGCTTTTATTTTAATATCCATTATTTATCTAATTGATAAATATATTTAATGTAAGATTATATAAATTATGATTAAATCAATTTTAATTTTCCTATAAATTTTTTTTAAAGCACGACCAACATTTCCCTGATGGAAAAGTCTCGCCATATAAACTAAAAGCAAATAGTGAAGATCCTTTCTTCAAAGTAGTAGCACATACATTATCTCCGCATATTTTACAAACAAAGTCAATTGATTTTAAATTTTTATCAATTATTTTCCATAAATCAGAAGGTAAAATATTTTCAATATTTTTAGGTAGATTAGAAATTTCTAATGAGGGATTTTCTATCCATTTTGTACAAGAAACACAAAAATTTTTTTTACATTTTGATTTTAATATATCGTATCTTTCTTCTTTAGTGTTATAAATTAAACACTTTCCATTAAAAGATTTTGATAGATTTTGGGGATCAATGTCAAAATATCCTAAAGAACATAATTTACATTCGTGGCGAATATTAGGAATAATATTAAACATATAAATTCCTAAATCTTTTGGTGTATTAAAAATATATTTAATATTAGTTGGATATTCGTGACAAACAAATTTCATTCCATGTTCTGTATTTTCATAATTGAATTTATAAGACAAACCAAATACATAATGAAAAGAAGCTTTCATTGGAAAGAAATGTGTATTTTTTACAAGTTCTTTGAAAGTAAAACTTCGGAATTGTTTCCGAACAATAATTTCATTCATTAGATTCATTAGATTTGTAAAAAATCAATATATATATATTTACTAATATCATTGAATATCAATTTTATTTATATATAATAAAACTTACTAAATATATGCACATTGTTCAGGATAATATCCATCAAATTTTGGAACAAGTTTGAATGGTTTAGCACATCCAAAAACAGCATTTTGTTGTGATAGATTATCGCAAATTTGTTTAGAACTATGTGGATTTATTTGTTTATTATTATTTTTCAGTACTCCATGACGGAATATTTTACAATTTAATTCCTTTTTAGCGACAGTTATATACAATTGACAATTTTCATACGGACATTTAAAGGTTAAAAAAGTTCCATCATCTATTGCTCTATTCGACATTTATTATATTAAATTATATTTCTATTTTAGAAAGAATTAAAGAATTTAAGAATTTAAATATAATTTTATAAATTTATAAAAATTAAAAAAAATTTACATTTTTTAAGTTTTTTTATAAACTGTTTTGTGTAATCGACTTAATTTGATATGACTGATTTTTAAGACTGGCCAGTCAACGCCCACAGTTTTTCACTCGAAAGTCGCCATTTGGGCGTTGACTGAAACCGACTTAAAAAAGCCCGTTTTTGACCCCTCTTTGTTCAAAAAGTAAGACTG
>Ga0257107_1000870_pt1 | contig 11459 bp, 10 predicted proteins | sample LP_taG_2_FD_190178 | JGI IMG/M metagenome (GOLD analysis project Ga0257107, IMG submission 190178) | Marine microbial communities from Northeast Subartic Pacific Ocean, Canada - LP_J_2011_P26_500m | ecosystem: Environmental > Aquatic > Marine > Oceanic | place: Canada: Northeast Subartic Pacific...
CATACTTTTTATGAGGAATTAGTAAATGCGGGAGAAGGTTATCCAAAAGGTGTAAGAGATGTTTTAAACAATAAAAATATATTTAAAGACGCTATGGGGACTGTAGGCGATCTTCTAAACGTTGATGCATCGATTTCTTCTTCAATTGAAATGGCCCTCGGGGATTATGCAAAATGTATAGTTGTTAAAAATAAAAAGAATGCAATTAGTATTTTAGAAATGATTCGCAATCGTAAATCAGGAAGAATTATGATAATTCCCCTTGACAGCATTCCATCAATCAATGCTGTGAGCAAATCGATTCAGCCAAACAAAAATGTTATTGGTCGTGCTGTTGATTTAGTTAAAGTGCTACCAAAATTTAAACCGTTATTAGATTTCCTTTTAGGTAATATTGTCTTAGTGAAAGATATAAAAGTTGCGATGTTGGATAATAGCCTTAAAGGTTTAGATCTAATTGGCCAAGATGGAGTTTTATTAATAAAAGGAATGATTATTGATCGCATCTCTAGTAAAAAGAGCTTAGGGCTGATCGGAAGAAAAGAGAAATTGTCTATAATAAAAGATAAGATCAAAACTGACAATTCATTGTATAGTAAGTTGGATAAAAAGCTAATTAAAGTTATTGCGACTATAGAAAAGAAAGAAAAGTTTAAAAAGAAGCATCAAGGTGCTTCAAGGGATTTCTCCAAAGCTCTTTCAGAAATTGATGATTTGTTAGATAATCTTGAGATCCAAAAATCTGTTCTATCGGAGTCTATGGCTGGGTCAGATGCAATTATTTCACTAAATAAAAAAGATATTAAAAGTCAAACAATTCTAAGAAGATCTTTAAAATCAGCTATCCAAAAAGAAGAGAGAGGACTTAGTAAGTATTTGAAAGAAATTATGAATAAAGGTGAAGAATTATTAAAAGTTCAATCTTCTAGAGATAAGCTACATCAGCAATTACAAGATGCTAGGATAAGCCACCTTAACTTTGAAGGTCAAAGAGAGAATTTAGCCTTTCAAGAGTCTACTGCTGAAGAAGCTATAAAGGAGTTTGTAAAAAGAAAGTCTGAGATTAAAGGAGAAATAAAAGATATAAGGGAAAGTGAAAAGAATTTAAGAAGATTAATTTCTGTTGCTGGAAAAAAATTATCTGATATTAATGCTAATGTAAACAAGCAAAAATCTGTTCTTAGTCTAAAACAAGAAGCTGCAAATGATTCATATGTAATAATTGAAGAAATGCAAGCTCAAATCAGGTCTGAACAGAAAAATAGAGAATCTTTACTTGAAGAATTAAAAAATTGTGAATTAAAGGTTGCAGATTTAGATCAGCGCATCAACTTTGTCTCTGAACGTATTCTTGATAGTTATAATACCAATATTCCTGATGAAATGATTGTTGATCAAACTGAAAATGCATTAAATGCTTCAATAGAGCGGATTGAGAAAAGTATTGAAAATATAGGACCAATAAATATGGCTGTTCAGATTGAGCACGAAGAAGAGAATGAACGTTTATTAATGTTGACCGATCAAAGAGATGATTTGATAAAAGCAGAGCAAAATTTATTAGATACAATTCAAGAGATCGATAAAATAGCAAGAGAGAAATTTCAAGGCACATTTGAAGATATTAGTAAAAATTTTGAAAAATTATTCACTATGTTTTTTGAGGGTGGGCGAGGTTCACTTAGGCTTGAAGGAGACCCCGACCCTTTAGAAGCGAATATTGGAATTCATGCTCAGCCTCCTGGAAAGCGTAATCGATCTCTACGTCAATTATCAGCAGGTGAAAAAGCTTTAACAGCTATTGCGTTATTATTTTCTATATATCAAGTGAAGCCTAGCCCGTATTGTATACTTGATGAAGTTGATGCTCCATTAGATGATGTAAATATTAGAAAATTTTCTAGAGTTTTGAATAATTTTTCTAATGATACGCAATTCATTGTTGTAACACATAATAAATTAACTATGGAATCTGCTAATTTTCTTTATGGAGTTACGATGGAGAAGAAGGGTGTGTCACAACTCGTTTCAGTAAAATTAGACTGAGGATTGTTAGTCTTTATGTCTGGTCATAGTAAATGGTCTACAATAAAACGTAAAAAAGCGGCTGTTGATGCAAGGCGTGGTAAAATATTCACAACTCTAATTAAAGAAATTACAATTGCTGCGAGGGAGGCTGGGGGAGACGCTAGTTCCAACCCTAGATTACGTCAAGCCGTAAGTAGCGCTCGTGATTCAAATATGCCGCACGATAATATTAAAAGAGCCATAATGAAGGGAACTGGTGAGCTTCCTGGTGTTACTTATGAAGAATGCACTTATGAAGGATTTGGTCATGGAGGAGTGGCTATATTTATGGAAGTTTTAACAGATAATAAAAATAGAACTGTAGCAGAAATCAGGCATCTAATAACAAAATATGGAGGTAATCTTGGTGAGAATGGTAGTGTATCTTGGATGTTTGATAAGAAAGGCCAAATTATAATTTCCAAAGTAGATCAAAATGAAGATAATCTTTTTGAAGACTCTATTAATGCTGGGGCAGAAGATTTTGATGCAGATGAAGATAATTATATAGTTAAGACAGATCCACTAGAAATGATGAATGTAAGAAAAATTCTTGAGGATAATGGTTATAAAATAGATTCAGCTAAAGTAGAAATGTTGCCCAAAAATTTACATAAAATTGATAAAGATAAATCAGAGAAGGTTATCATGCTTTTAGAATCCATTGAAGAACATGAAGACATTAAATCGGTTTATACTAATCTTGACTTTGAAGATTAAAAATGCGTGTTATAGGCGTTGATCCAGGTATTGTTGTGACAGGTTTTGGTATTATTGATAAAAATAATAATAATATAGTTGCTCATAGTTATGGTACAGTAAAGCCACCTAAGAATATGCATCTATCAGATAGGTTAGGCTATCTCTACGATGAAATATCTTTATTATTAGATAAATACAAACCCAATATGCTTGCAGTTGAGGACACATTTTATTCTAAGAATTTTAAATCTGCAATGTTGTTAGGTCAGGCAAGAGGAGCTATTATTCTTGCAGGTTATTCTTCAAAAATTTCATGCATTGAGTTTTCTCCTAAAAAAGTTAAAAAGTCAGTTGTTGGTAATGGAAATGCTAGTAAAGAACAAGTTCAATATATGGTAAAGAATATTTTACAGTTAGATCAACTGCCGTCTCCTTTTGATTCTTCAGATGCTCTTGCTATAGGATTATGTTATTTAAATCAAAATCAAGTGGAATAATCTATGATTGAATCTATAAAAGGAATACTTAATAAAAAAGATCCAACTTTAGCAATAATAGATGTTGGCGGTATTAGACTTGGTGTAAATATTACATTGTCTACCTATGAAAAATTAGGAGATATTGATGCTTCAATTGAGTTATTGACTTATTTAAATGTCCGTGAAGATATTATGGAGTTATATGGTTTTTTTGATAGTAGCGAAAGATACTTATTTAAACAGTTAACATCTGTCAATGGAATTGGTCCTAAATCTGCTTTGAATATTTTATCTGGTACTAGTCCAAATAGTTTTAAGAAAAATATAATTAATGGTGATATTGGTTCGTTGACTTCAATTCCTGGAATAGGTACGAAAACAGCTAAAAGGATTATTATAGAATTAAATGATAAATTTATTGATGGTGGAGAGACTGTTGATTTAGGGTTTCAATTGGATTCTAATGAGAAAGATACAATTGATGATGTCGTTAAAGTTTTATTATCGCTAGGATATAATAGAAATTTAATTGATAAAGCTGTTTCAAAGATTGCAACGAAAGAGGTCCTTAAAGATGATCTAGAAAATATAATTAAGATGACATTAAAAAAATTATGATTATTATGGTATTTATAGATTGAAACGTACTCCTCTATATGATAAACATATTTCATTAAATGCTAAAATGGTTCCTTTTGCAGGTTACTCTATGCCGATGTCTTATACTGGGATTATAGATGAGCATAATGCGGTCAGAAATATGATAGGAGTGTTTGATGTTAGTCACATGGGCGAGTTTAAAATCTCTGGAAAGGGAGCTGAAAGTTTTCTTCAATTACTCACTATAAATGATGTAAAGAAAATTTCTACAGGTCAAGCTCAGTATTCTGCTTTGTGTTTAACTAATGGTGGTATAGTTGATGATATAGTGCTATATCATTTTGAGGAATATTATATGATGGTGGTTAATGCTGCAAATATTAAAGATGATTATAATTGGTTGTTAGAAAATTCGAATGAAGATGTTTTTATAGAGAATATTAGTGAAAATTTGAATTTAATTTCAGTTCAAGGTCCTAAATCAGCAGTTATATTAAATGATGTATTAGACTGCAATCTCAATCAATTAAAATATTATAATTTTATTCAATTAATATTCAACGGTGATTCATTAATTGTATCTAGGACTGGTTATACAGGTGAGCTTGGTTTTGAAATATATGGCAATAGTGAATCGATTGTTTCTTTGTGGGACAATATTTTTGATTATAAAAAATTAAAAGTTATGCCGGTTGGTTTAGGTGCGAGAGACACGTTACGTTTAGAGATGAATTATGCGTTATATGGTATGGATATAAGTAGAGCTATAAACCCAATAGAAGCTGGTTTAGGTTGGATTACTAGTTTTAACAAAGGTGATTTTATAGGAAGAGATGCTTTGTTGCTTGAAAAAAATGAGAATCATAAAAGACGCATTTCATTTGAAATGTTGGAGCGAGCTGTACCAAGGAATAATTATGATATAATTGTCAATGGTAATATTGTTGGTAAAGTAACTAGTGGAACCCAATCGCCCACTTTGGATAAAGGAATAGGTATTGGGTATATCCAGGTTGATCATTCTGCTCCTGGGACTGAAATTTCTATTGATATTAGATCAAGGGACAAATTAGCTGTTATTGTAAACCCTCCTTTCTATAAATATGGAACGGTAAACAATAGTATTTAGGATATATTAATGAAAGAACGAAAGCTTGAAATATTAGGAATTCTGAGTATTGCAATTTCTTTTTTAGTAATTATTAGTATGCTTGGATACAATTCATTTGAAGACCCAGGAATTTCTCCAAATGTACAAGTGGAAAACCCTATGGGAATATTAGGTGTTTTCATTGCTTATTTCTTTATAAAGTTTTCATTCGGTTATAGTTCTTATGTCTTGCCTGTTTTAGGTATGGTATGGGGATGGTCGATTTTTAGCAATAAGGACAGGTCTTTTCTTAGAAAGATAAGTGCATATCTGCTTTGTGCCATGATTTTAATATCAATCAGTCTAGGCTTATTAGAAATTAGTGTATTTACTAACTCTGAAATTGATTTTAATTACAGTGGGCTAATAGGAGGAAATTTAGCAAACTTTCTAGCTAGTTTTTTTGGTGTCACAGGGGCAGTAGTTTTAATTTTAACTAGTTGGTTGGTGTTGATAAGAGGATATTTTTCTTGGAGTTTTTATGGTCCATTTGAATCTCTAACTAATCTTATCAAAAAGAAGAATAAAGATCGGAAACTTATTTCAATTGAGAAAAAGACTGAAAAGGAAAAAAGACTTCATACAAAAGATTTGATTAAAAAGATTGAAGAAAAGCAGGAAGAACAATATCATTCAATATCAAATAATGAAGATGAGGATAATAAAACTAATGATGAAGATATAGATAATACGGAGTTTGAAAGTGAAGTAAATGAAGATAATGAAGAAAATGTTGATAAAGATGAAAACACAGAAAAGGTTGATGATGATTCTTTAAATGATGTTCAGCATCAAGAACTGGAATCAGAATTAAATAAGCAAGTAGATGTCGAAGTAGATGCGCAGGTGTCTTCAGATAAAAATATTGAAGTTGGAGAGATTGTTAAAGAAGAAGAAGTAAATATTGATGAGTTACAAGAGAGAAAAGCACCGAAAAGAAGATACCAGCTTCCAGGAAGTGATTTATTAGAAATGCCAATCAAAATACAAGAAGGAATGTCAAAAGACGAATTAGTTGATCGTGCAAATTTTTTAACACAAAGCTTAGAAACTTTCGGTGTTGTTGGTAAGGTAGTTAATGTAAGTCCTGGGCCAGTTATAACTTTATTCGAAGTAGAGCCTGCAGAAGGAGTTAGGGTAAATAAATTTGTTCAACTATCAGATGATTTAGCTAGAGTTATGGAGGCAAGTCGTGTTAGAGTCATCGCTCCAATACCTGGCAAGTCTTCTGTCGGAATAGAAATACCAAATATGGATCCTGATACTGTATTTTTTCGATCAATAATAAATTCAGAAAAATTTGCTGAATCAGATGGTGAACTTACTTTGGCTATTGGGAAAACCACTTCTGGTGAAATTTCAATATTAAATTTAGCTAAGATGCCTCATCTATTAATTGCTGGTACTACCGGTTCTGGTAAATCAGTATGCTTAAATACTATAATATGTAGTTTACTTTATAATTCAACCCCAGAAGAGTTAAAGTTTGTTATTATTGATCCAAAAAAAGTTGAAATGACGCTTTATAAGTCTCTAAAAAGTTATCATTTATTAGGTATGGAAGATTTTGATGAATCTATTGTAACAAAGCCAGATAATGCTACTTTGGCTCTACGTGCTGTTGAAAAAGAAATGAGTAGAAGGTATGATATTCTTGCTGATGCTGTTGTAAGAAATATTCAAGAATATAATGCAAAGAGAGTCGCTTCAAATGAAGAGATAATGCCATATATTGTTGTGGTTATAGATGAATTAGCAGATTTAATGATGTTGAATGCAAAAGAAGTTGAGCAGCCTATTGCTCGTCTTGCACAATTAGCAAGAGCGGTGGGAATTCATTTAGTTATTGCTACTCAACGACCATCTGTAGATGTAATTACTGGACTTATAAAAGCAAATTTTCCATCAAGGATTGCATTTCAAGTTGCTAGCAAGATTGATTCAAGAACTATTATTGATATGTCAGGTGCGGAGAAGTTAATTGGCAGAGGAGATATGCTATATTTGGGGTCAGGTTCTTCTGAGCCTGTTAGGCTGCACAATGCGTTTCTTTCAATTAATGAAGTAGAAGCAATTATGGATCATATACAATCACAGCCTAAATCTGAAGAATTAGTGTTAGAATCAGTAAGAGAGAAAACAACATTTGATGCTGATTCGGGAGATAGTGCAGATGGTGATGATGAATTATTAAATGAAGCAATAAAACTAGTAGTTATTCATCAACAAGGATCTATTTCATTAATCCAGCGCCGAATGAAAGTTGGATACTCAAGAGCTGCCAGATTAATTGATCGGATGGAGCAATTAGGTGTTGTGGGGTCATTTACTGGAAGTAAAGCACGGGAAGTCATGGTTGATGAGACTTATTTAGAGATGATTGATGATGATTAAATAAGTATGATTTCTGTTTTACTGGCAATGCTATTGTTGGTTTCTCTGAGGCAAACAGATCCAAACCAAAAATACCTAGATTATCTATCAAAATCTTTAGTAGATCATAATGGAGTCCAGATGAATATCAAATGGTCACAAATTGATGGAGATAGATCTTGGAATCAAGTTGGGATTATTGAACTCCTTGGCAATAAGCGATTTTTCTTAGATACAGATCAGCAAGCTATTAAAATAGATAATAATCTAATTATAACTTATTTCAAGACTGATGATGGAAAAATCATATATGATACGTTGATTGAAGGTAGTTATGATATTTTTGATTTTTTATCAGGTGATTTTTCAGGTTTTACTATTACTAATTCAACAGCTAATAGAGCATCAATTCAATTAGACTATCATATGGATGCTTTTAATATCAGAGGAAAAATATGGATTAAACATAAATTATATGAACCTATTAAATTTACTTTTGGCAATAACCCAGAAAGACCAGAGCAATATATTGAAGTAGATATTACAAGTTATGTTCCACTTCTCGAAGGCTCTTTATTCAATTCATTCAATCCTAATGCTGGGGAGATTATTGATCTTCGTGAATAGGTATATAAAATTAATCTTTGGAATATTTATAAGTATTGCTGGACTATATTACGCTTTTAGGGGTATCGATTTTGTTCAATTTTGGAAAATTATAAATCAATTGGATCTATTTTATTGTACTCTATCATTAATCATACTTCTTATAAGTAATGTAGTAAGAGCTTTAAGATGGCAGATTCTAGCTCATCCTATAGATAGAATTTCTATCAAGCCAGCATTTTCATCAATAATGATTGGTTATTTCGGCAATTCAGTTCTTCCATTCAGGATGGGTGAGTTTTTACGCGCATATGTTTTAGCAGAAAAAACATCATTAAATGCTCCTACTGCATTTGGAACAATAGTCACTGAAAGAATCCTCGATTTTGTAGGTTTATCATTATTAATACTATTAACCATTTTAGTATATCCAGCAGCTTGGATAAGCCAAAAAATTATTATTGGTGTTGTGGTATTATCATTAACTGCGTTTGTGTTTGTTTTTTGTTTCAAAGAAATCAAAGAATTTTTCTTATTTGACTTAAAAAAAATAAAATTCTTCCAAAAATCAATGGTACTCAAAATAATTGAAATTCTTGAAAGGTTAATTAATGGTGCGGTAGCGATTAGATCAACAAATAAAGTAATGTTGATTTTTCTTTATACTGTACTAATCTGGATAATGTACTGTTTTTCGACTTATTTTGCTCTTATTTCAACCGGAATATCAATCAAATGGTATGAAGTTTGTGTATTAATGATATCTACTGCACTTGCTATTTCTGTACCAGCTGCTCCTGCATATGTTGGCACTTACCACGCAACAGTAGTTTATGTTCTAACAACTTTTTTCTTAATTAATCAATTAGATGCTCAGGCATCTGCAATAATAATTCATGGTATTGGCACAATTCCTTTTATTATAATTGGTGCATGGTATTTTATTAATAGCTCTGTTAGTATTAGAGAGATTAATAGTAAGGAAATAATTAATAATTGAAAAAATATAATACAATTTTTCTTGATAGAGATGGAACTATCAATCCTGATCCTGGTTATATTTCTTCATTAGATCAATTTGAATTTTATGATTTTACTTTTCCTTCATTAAAACGTTTAACTAAGGATGGTCATCGTTTTTGTATAGTCACTAATCAATCGGGAGTTTCTAGAGGATTAATTAAACTAAAAGAACTTGATCGAATTCATGACTATGTTAAAAATCAATTTATGGATAATTCAATTCCTTTACTTGGAATATACGTAGCGAACGATCATCCTAATAGCGCTACAAGCAGGCGGAAGCCTGGTGATGGAATGTTTATTGAAGCATCTAATGATCATTTTATAGATTTAAAAAATTCACTTATAATTGGCGATTCAATAAATGATATTCAGGCAGGTAAAGATCTTGGAATGGATACGATATTGGTTCTTACTGGTCATGGAAGTCAAACAGTTTTAGATTTTCCAGATTTAAAGCCAAATGCAATAGTAAGTAATTTGAAAGAAGCAGCTGATTGGATATTAAAATGAAGAAACCAAATAAAATTGCAGTATTAATGGGTGGTCCAGGTGAAGAAAGAGAAGTATCCCTTAAATCTGGAGAGGCTATTAATGAAGCATTAAAAGATAATGGTTATGATGTATCGACTATAGTAATGGATACTGAATTAGTAGGTTTAGTCGAAAAATTATTAAGTGTTGATTTAGTTTTTTTGGGATTGCATGGGAGTATTGGTGAAAATGGAACTATACAAGGTTTTCTTGATGCCTTAGGGATAATTTATACTGGATCTGGCCCATTATCCTCTGCAATATGTATGGATAAAAATATTAGCAAAGTTATTGCTGTAAAAAATAATATTTTAACACCAAAATGGAAGCTTTATAATAATAAGAGTATTGATAATGATGAATTTAATTATCCTGTAGTTGTGAAGCCAAACGGGCAAGGAAGTACTGTAGGCTTGCGGATCGTTCATAATAAGGAAGAATTAAAGCCTGCAATAGATTATGCTTTTAAATTTGATTCTAGCATCTTGGTTGAAGAATATATTGAAGGTAGAGAGTTAACTGTAATGGTGTTAGATGGCACAGCGTATCCTGTATGTGAAATTATCCCTTCACACGAACTTTATGATTTTGAATGTAAGTATACTGCTGGAATGAGTAAATATATCTGTCCGTCTAAGTTAACCTCTGACGAAACACAGAATATTAAGAAAGTATCAAAAGATTTATTTGATTTATTAAAATGTGAGAATTATTCAAGAGCAGATTTTCGGATGGATAATCAAAATAGATTCTGGTTTTTAGAAATGAATACACTACCTGGCATGACAGATACTAGCTTAGTACCTATGTCAGCTTTAGCTGAAGGAATTACCTTTAACGAATTAATTGATAAAATAGTTATGCAAGCTTGGAAGAAATAATGAAAAACTGGATAGCAGTTTATACAAAGTCAAGACATGAGCAAATTGTTATTAATGAGTTGAACAAAAAAAACATTGAATCTTATTGTCCAATGCTCAAAGAAAGAAGACAGTGGAGCGACAGGAAAAAGTGGGTTCATTTTCCGCTTTTTCGTAGTTATATATTTGCCAATATTGAAATAAAAGAAAACATTTATGTATTGCAAACAATAGGCGTAAATAAAATTGTGCAGTTTCAAAAAAAAATTTCAATTATTCCTAATCAAGTTATTGATAATATAAAAAACATCATTAAAGGTGGATACAAGGTCGAACAAGCAGATTATTTTATTAAAGGAGATGAAGTATGTGTAGTTAGTGGACCATTAAAAGGTTTAGATGGAGTAGTTTTAGATTTGAGAGGGGCTAATAAAATAATTATAAAAATTGAAGCTATACAACAGGCGCTTTCTGTGGAAATCAGTTCTGGCCGACTTAAATCAAAAAAGAAAAATGTCTCTTCAATTTTATAATACGATTACCCATAGGAAAGAAAAATTTAATCCTATTTCTGATGAAATAGTGAAGATTTATACTTGTGGGCCCACTGTATATAATTCAGCACATATTGGGAATTTTAGAACTTTTCTTTTTGAAGATTTGTTAAAAAGATATCTGATTTATAAAGGTTATAATGTGTATCATGTAATGAATATTACAGATGTTGATGACAAAACTATAAAACGTGCAAAAAAAGATAAAAAACTATTTGAAAAACTAACATCAAAATACTCAGCCCTATTTATGAAAGATATTGAGTTTCTTAAAATTATCCCAGCAGATATTTACCCTAGAGCTACAGATCATATAGAAGAAATGATTCAAATGATTGCTAATCTTGAAAAAGATGGAATTGCATATTTATCTAAAGATAATTCTGTCTATTTCAGGCTATCTAAAGATAAAGATTATGGTAGATTGACAAATCTAAATCTTTCTGAATTAAAAAGTACCGACAGGGTGATTAATGATGAATACTCTAAGGACAACCCTCAAGATTTTTCT
>Ga0257107_1000877_pt1 | contig 11401 bp, 6 predicted proteins | sample LP_taG_2_FD_190178 | JGI IMG/M metagenome (GOLD analysis project Ga0257107, IMG submission 190178) | Marine microbial communities from Northeast Subartic Pacific Ocean, Canada - LP_J_2011_P26_500m | ecosystem: Environmental > Aquatic > Marine > Oceanic | place: Canada: Northeast Subartic Pacific...
TTTTTTGATTATTTTAGTCTTTTTAGTCTTTTTTTTTTTCATTGGACTACCTTTTTGTAAATATTCCTCCCATTTAGTTAAAGTAGATTTATCAGTTTCATCAGTTTTACCTGATGAAGAACAAAACATTCTATCAGTTTTTATTTTTTCAGATATTTGAACTTGGGCGCAATAGTTCATGATATAAAATATTAATATATTTTATTTTTTTATATATAAAAAATTATACTATTTCTTCTCTTCCCTCTCTTTCCTCTCTTTCCTCTCTTTCTTCTTCTGTTTCCCTTCGCCATTCATGCTTTCTTTTATCTTTATTTGAACAACAACGCGGACGACAACATATGAAACAATATCCAATACTTTTATAAAATTTTTTACACCAAGAATTACAAAAACAGCAATAAAGATCTATACAACTATTAAAACATTTATCTTGGGATTTAATTCCAAGAATTTTATCATGCTTATCCTGTAGATTATTGGACATTATAACTCCTTCACCCCAATAGTCTAATCTTATGTCATTTGCCATTTTCATTGTTTCAATTGGACCAAATTTGTTAAAAAGTTCAGATGTTGGTCTTACCATATCCCCTAAAATAACTTCTCTTGCTTCTTTTAAATTTTTATTTGCCAATGTTTCTAAGTCTATTTTATCTTGCATTTTTTTAATTTTTTGACGACTTTCTTTATATTTTTTCTCGTATATATAATATTCTCCACTACTAATAATAGTATCAGCAAGTGTTACTGGATGTACTGATTTGATTATTAGCTTCTTCCATTTTTTTTCCACATCTTTATCATTTCTGAAATCTTCATCTATTTCAATCGTCGCATCTTTATTTTTATTTTTATCTTCATCTTCATCTTTATTTTTATTTTTATCTTCTTCTTCTTTTTTTATGTTTTCTAATTTCCAATGTGTCTCTACCTCGTTATAAAATTGACTTATTTCTTTATATGGAGCTTGTAATCCAAGTATTCCAGATTGGATTATTTCCATTTTATCCTGTATTTTTAGAAATTTAAAAACAGATAAACTAAATGCTATAACAAAACCTAATGAAAGTGTTATGATTGTAAACCAAAAATCTAAATCATCATCTTGAGTAATATTTGCTCTTAACGATTCAAGAAAAGTAATTACCGATGAACAAAGAATTATAACAACATTTATAAGTAGATTCCAAAATTCATAATATTCATATTTATATCTAAGCATCATCATCATTCTATGTATAAATTCATTTCGCTCTGATACGTGTTTTTTTAATTTTTCTCTTGCGTGTTCTGTTTTTTTAATTTTATCTTCTGCTTCTTTTGCCTTTTTATCATCTGCTTCGTCTTCGTCTGCTTTTATTTTTTCCAACTCTTTTTTTACTCTTGTTAACTCGTCTTCGTCTTCTTCTGCTTTTAATTTTTCCAACTCTTTTTCTACTCTTGTTAACTCGTCTTCTTCTTCTTCTTTCTTTTTAGATGCCTTTGAGTTTTCTTCTATTTCAGACAGTTCATCTGTTTCAGACATTATTAATGTTTCAATTCCATCATCTTTATTTATTTTTACTTCTTCTTTTTTTTCTGTATCCATTTAATATAATTATTTATTATTAATGAATGATAGTATTAAATCCCTAATACATAAAAGATTATTTAATTTACATCTGAAATATATGGTAATTCTTCTTTATTTTTTTTATTTGATAAAAGTTGTGTAATTTTCTCAAAGTATTTATTAAAATTCTTTTTATTATTTTTTAACCCCTTTCTATTTAAATCCTGTAATAAATTTATTAGATTATATCTTTTATCTAAACAATTATGATGTCGTCCATTTAAATATTTATAATAATAATATCCCGATAAACACCCCTTTCCTTGTGTAATTGATTTAGAAAAACTATGAATTAATTTCATTACATATTTTTTGTTATTTTTATCAGGATTAAATTTCTTTAAATAATTTCTTATTATAAATATTTCAGTAGCACAATCATAACAATTGTCAATACCAGTAGTAACAATATCATGTTCATAATATTGACAACGTGTAAATGTGTTAAAATAAAACATTTGTTCCTCATACATTCTACAATTCCATTTTTTCTTTTTAAATGGTGACTTAACAATCAATCTAGTTTCTGTACTACTTTGAGGTCCCCATGGTTGAATTACTATTTTACCATCAAAATATAAAAATTCTTTATCTTCCCAAGGTAAACGAAATTTTAGAATACTATATCGAGGTTTCATAATTTCAACCCATTTTTGTTGAACTAACATATCATTTTTTACCTCATTTTCACTAGGTTTATAATTTTTTTTTTGATCATTTGAAATTCGTATATCACATATAAATAAAAAATCTTTTCCAATAAATTCCTTCGCCATATCATTTGTAAAATATTCTCTCCGAATTTCTATATTCTCCGTTTCTCTAATATTAAATTTCATAGGATCTATTAAAATAAATTTAATAGTTGGAAATAATTTAGATAATATTGGTGTATGAATAGCTGGTGCTGCCCCAACATATAATACTAAATCTCCAAGTTTTGAATATTGTGTTAAAAATTCTATTTCTGTCATTAATAATTTTCTTTGCCCCCAATGCATTGTAGTTCGTAATTCATCATTTTGACGTGGTTTATATAATCTTCTAGGACAATCCTCTTTCAAATATCGTGAAAATTTTTCTGATTGATATTTATGTATGTCATTTTTGCAAAAAAATTGCAAGTTATGTACACCGACATTAATCATCTTGATTATATAACTATATGTTGCTTATCTTATTACATTAATTATCTATTTTAAATTTTATTTTATGAAACTTAAAATAAAATTGAAAAAAATACAAAATATTAAGAAAAAAAATTTAATGTATGATATTAAATTAAGATTTAAATGTTGTTTAATCGGCGATGGAGGCGTTGGTAAGACAAGTGTTTGTAAAAAGATGTTATCATCTGGATACGATATTGGAACAAAATATATTTCAACACTCGCAACGGAAATCAATCCAATTCTTATTGAAACAAATTATGGTAATATTATGCTAGATGTATGGGATACAGTTGGTCAAGAAAAATTTGGAACATTAAGATCTAGTTGGTATTCTAAATGTAAAGCCTTCATAATTATGTTTGATGTAACATCATTAGATAGTTATAATAATGTAATGATAAAATGGTATAATGATATAATAAAATTTTCTCCAAATTCATTGATAATTTTGTGTGGAAATAAAATTGATTTAATAAATTCGAGAATTGTACATGAAAATATGGCAAAAAAATTAAATTTGACCTATTTTGATATTTCAGCCAAAAATAATGTAAATTTAAATGAAGTACTATTTTATATTGTCCAAAATTTGACTAATATTCAAAATATAAAATTCTTGGATAGACATGTTTTATATAAAGAATATAATAATACTCATTCAATTGATGAATTAACCAATGAAGATATTTATATTATTGATGATGATGATGATAAAGAATTAACTAATGAAGATATAACTAATGATATTACAAATAATCTTTTGATACATACATCTGATCCATTGCCAATAATGGATGAAAATGGTAATATTTGTTGGCAAAATGAATTAAATTTAAAAAAAAGAAAAAGACAAGAAAAACTTGAAATAATTGAAATTTAAAATAAAATTAAATTATATATACTTTAACTTTATTCAATGGTTCTATCAATATCATTTTCAGGAGGCTCCTGGTTAGGAATGTGCTATTATCTTGGTTGTATGTCGTATATTAATACATATATTAAAGATGATAATATAATTACATTAGGAGCATCTGCTGGCTCATGGGCTTCGTTAGGCATTCAATTAAGAAATCATATGTCATTAAATACAATTAAACGAAAAGTTTATGAATTGTTTGATGAAGTTGGAAAATATCCGTTTAAATGTGAAAAAATAATAAACGATTTCTTTGATGATACGTTTCGTGATATAGATGACGATGTGATTCAAGAAATTGGAGAAAATTTATATATATCCTCAACACATGTAGAAATTACAAGATTTATTTTTGAAAATAATCTTGTTAGTGATATTTCTTCTAAAGAAGAATTGAAAATAAATTTGATTAGAAGTTCGCGCGTTCCAGGAATGGTTGGGTTTAGTAAACATAATATAGATGGAGCATTTACAAATAATCAACCTATTCATGACGAAAATACTATAAAAATAAATTGTATAACCGGTTTTTTTAATGCTCATATATATCCGTCTGAATTTATAAACCCGATATATTTTTATAGACCTCCACCAATTGAAAAGAGAGAGTACATATTTTTAATGGGATTTAACGATACAAAAAAATATTTTGAAAAAAATGGAATTCCAATAAATAATTAATTTATCTCTTTAATTAATAATCATATCTTATATATAATATATACAAAAAATGTCATTAGAATATCCACCAACAACTATCACTGAAGCACTTAATTGGAAAAAAGATATATATGATAGATATCCAGCACATGCGAATGTTACATATGATGATGCGAATGGTACATTACTAACATTTAAAACAGTTGTATCCGATTCACCATATGGTAATGGTGAATATAAAGCATTTGGTAACGATTGGTATAGTTATACAGAAGGAACATCTTATGGTTCTAATGAATGGCCAGCAAATGGGCCATTTGAAAAATCAGAAGGTGATTCAAGTACAAGATTATCATATCATAATGCCTCTATATCGATGAGTACTGGTTCTGATATGAACAATCCACTAATAATTGGAATTGAAATGCCGGATCATATTAAATTAACAAGTTATTCGATGAAAAACAGACCTAATTTTGCTGACAGATCACCAAAAAAATGGAAGTTATATGGAAGAAGAAATTGTGGTACATGGACTCTTATAGAAACTAGAGAAGTATCATCTTGGTCAAGTGGCCAAACAAGATCATGGAATATATCACCAAGTGAATATTATTCCGATTATAGATTTGATTTTTTAACTGCATATAATAGTTCATTACAAATATATACAATTAAATTGTACGGAACTCCTGAACAAATGACTACACCAATTAGTTTTGATAGATTAGGGAATTTACCTTTTACTAGAACTTCTATCTATAATAAAGCAACCTCTTCAGCAATTACTTTAGAACGTGGTTTAAAAGATTTAGCAGATATAGAAAATACAACCGTTATGAGTTTAGATTTATTACAAGATCCAACAATGTATAATGGTAAATTTTATGTTCCAAATAGTGGAACACATACAGAATATTTTCCAAGTGAATTTTCAACTACTCCAGGCGTATTTTTTACCTTGGAATGGGAAGATTGGGGAAGTGGAAATGAAACAAGAAAAAATCTTGTTATTACCTCAGTAACTACAAAATATTTTACAATAACTAATCCTCAAAGTAATATGGATCCAATAGTCCATTGGATGGCAGTAAAACCAGGAACTGGGACAATATATGGAAAAAATTATAAATGTGAAGTTGTATCTTCGGGTAATAGTTGGGGAACCAATAGAACATTTACATATAGTAGTAGTATGGGAAACAATCCTTATGCAATGTATTGCGTTAATTCTAGAAATAATGGGTCAAATGTTTATAATACATCACTTAATGCTATGCCAACATCAACACAAACAACATTTTGTACAGGAGTTAATGATGAGGAGACTGTTACAAATAATCAAACTGTTTCAAGTTCAGAACAACTCGCGTATCTTGTAATTCAAAATTCAGGTGACGTAACAGATAAAATGTATATGTGGACTGGAACAGAAAAATCAGTAGCATATGATGCCCATACTACAACAACAAATGGTGCCGCTCTTCAAAATGCGATTTGTTTAGGAATAGTTAGAAATACTGGTGGTAATTCTAGTGAAACATTTCCAAGTACCCCATTTACTTTAGGAAAACCTGAAAGTGCGAGAGACATTGGTGCTCTTGAGAATCAAACTGGAAATACAAATTCAGAACAAGATGGTATATACGAAGTATCTACTGGAGTAAGAGGCTCTGCATACAGTGGAATGGCCGCGGTATTTGATAATAATAATAGTACACGAATTCAATTTGGTGATTACACAGGGGGTTCGGGAAAGGGACAATATACAGGAAGTGAAGATGAATCTGGTACAGGTTATTTAGGACGCTGGGTACGAATCAAGATGCCAATAAAAGTATTACTATCTCAATATAGTATAACTAGTGGAACGCATGGAAATGGGAGTGTAGCTCCAAGAAATCATGCTATATTTGGATCAAATGATAATTCTACATGGACTTCATTAAATAATATATCTGGACAAACAAGTTGGGGATCCAATCAGACTAAATCTTGGAGTATTTCTCCAGGAACAGCTTATCAGTATTATTTATATATTTGTAATCGTGTTATTAAATCAAATCAACATCACTTATATAAACTTTCATTTGTTGGAGAAGGATATCCAGACAATGTAGCAAGCGGAAATGCTGGATTAACTTGGCCACCAGCAAATTTTAATATTCTTGGTAATCATTTTGATGACCAAACTGAAGGTCGTTATATTGTAACTAGTTCTAGTGTTAAACATCTTTCGCCAACATATATGGAACCTTATTTAGCATTTAATGATAGTTTAGGTGATAGATATCTTTGGTATTCTGATAATAATTATTCAAATGGAACTTATACTGGTTCTTCAGATGAATCTGGTACAGGATATCTAGGTGAATGGTTAAAAATCCAATTTCCAACCGCAACTTCGTTAACTCAATATACATTACAAGCAGATAACACATATTTTGCCAAATCACCAAAAGATTGGAAATTATTTGGTTCAAATGATAATTCAAGTTGGACAGCAATTGATACACAGACATCTCAAACTTATACAGCATCAGAGTCTAAAAATTTTACAATAACTTCATCATCTTATCTATATTTTTTGTTCATTTTTAATAAATCAGCATCTGGTTCAAATGTAGCAGTAGGATATATAACTTTTGAAGGTTCTACTGGATCAGGATCAGGTTCTCCAGGTTCTTTAACTTTATATGCAAATAGATTAACAGATAAACGAGTTAAATGGTATATTAAAGAATATGTTGGTAGAGATGGTACTCACGGGGCAGAAACAACTTTAATGCTTCAAATGGCAGGAACAATTACTCGTACATCTAAGCCACTTTTTCATCTTGATGCTACTCATTTAAATGCTGTTCAAGGAGTAAGTGCTAATTCACAAATAGATAGATGGTATAATTTATCTCAACGTGGTTTTAAATACGCTGTTGGAAGAGGTTCTACTAAACCAACATTAAAATCAGATTCTAATGGTTATTATGTGGATTTTAATTATACAGGAGCATATTTTGATTTACCATGCCCTATTACTTGGAAATTCGCAGATGTTGATGGAGTTGGTACAAAAGGATTAACTTGTTTCGCTGTTGCCCAATTTAATGATACTGGTTCAACAACTTCTGATAATTTTTTTGATTGCTGTAATCCAGGAACCGGCGGCGGCGGAGCTTCGACTGAAACTAAAAATGGTTCCACTTATTATAAAGCAATTGATGAAGGAACAAGTAATTTTGGAGGTACTATTTATAATAACGCCCAAAAAAAAAGTGGTTATGTTGAATTAACACCCGCATTAAATAGTCAAAATGGTCAAATTCAATGGAGTGGTATGAATCCAGGTGATCGTTTTTATGCTACATTCGATACCTGGACAGGTAGTGGTAGTGGTGCTGATGCAGCTTGGTTTTATTGGGGTTGTACAACTCGTCCAACAGGTGAAGACTTTGATTCTGGAGGATATCTTTTGGCGATTGATGAATATGGCACTAATGAAATTCAACTTGAATTTAATAATAGTAGACTTCATACAAAAGTTATTGGAAATATTGATGATAGTGCGTGGCATAGTTGGATTGTTGAATATAAAAGTAATACAATCAAAGTTTGGAGAGATACTGTTCTTCAATTTACTAAAGTAGATAGTTCTCGTACTCTTAGTACGTTAGTTGGTTGGGGTGCTAGAACTGGTGGAAAAAATAATTACCATAGAGTTAGAAATATGAAAGCTTGGGTTTCTGCTAACAATGGTACTGGATATATTAATAATGGTACTCCGCATACTGATAGACTCTTGTGGGGAAGAACTAGCACTCAACTAAAATTACAGGCAACAGATCCGTCAGTTCAATACGATACAACTAATTCTCCAGCAACTGTTACACATAAAGTTCATACTATTCGTTATAATAATCCAGATAAAACTAGTTCAATATGGACTAATGGAACAAAACTTACTCCAACAGAAACAACTCAAAATACAATTGATGATAGAACAACAACACGAAATGTAATAGGTGCGAATGCTGATTTAAGTACTTCAAATATGAAATTACGCGAATTAATTGTATTTAATGATATATTAACTGATAATCAAGTAAGTGATATAAATACTAGCTTGGGTGAAAAATGGGGCATTTAGTACTACATATCCTGTTCTTGATCAATGGTATCTAGTATTTAGACAAACTGTTGGTTATTTGTGGACAGTCAATCCAAGCACTAATAGCTTAAATTCTGGTGATTCGTCAAATGATAATTATTCTATTTTAAATACTATAACTGATTTGAAAAATACTGATGGTAAATACAGATTAAAATATGTTAATCCAGCAAATGGTAATTATAATGACTGGAGACAAACAAATAATTTAACAAACGCAGTACAATCTGGATACAGTGCTGTTAGTGTTTCTCATTCAAACGAAGGTTTTAATGGATTGGGTCCAAGTACAAGTAGTAGTGCTACCTATATTGATGGTACTACAGGTGGTAATTGGTGGTATGCAGTTGCTGCTAAGCAGAATCACAACGGTGCATTCCCAGGTTTAGATTATGTTCATAATGTAGTAGAAGTATACGCAATGAAAGAAAATTAAATTTATTTTATTTTAAGTTTATTTAGTATAATTGTATTTTTTACAAGATTTTTATATTTGATACAATTATAAAATGTCTTTAGAATTTCCACCAGTCGGAATTGATACAGCATATACTTGGTTAAAAGATGATGAGGATACAGTTACAGGAAATGATGGTAATACTTCAACAACACAAGAATTGTCTACATATAAAACAGTTGTTGAAAATGCGCCTTATGGAAATGGAGCATATAAAGCATGGACTACTGACACATGGAGTGGTTATATTTCTGGAACTTCATATGGATCAAGTGAATGGCCTGCTTCAGGAGCATTTGATAAAGATGAAGGTGACTCAAATACAAGATTATCATATCATACAGGAAGAACTTATTCTAATAGTTCAGATAACTCTAATCCTGGATATTTAGCATTAGAGATGCCTCTAAAAATAAAATTAACAAGTTATTCAGTTAAAAATAGACCAGGATTTCAGGCAAGTCAAGCACCTAAAAAATGGACTCTTGCTGGTAGAAGTGGAGATGGTGCTGATTGGGAAGATATACAAACAGAAACAGTATCAAGTTGGACATCCGGTGAAACAAAAACATGGACAGTATCAACAACTAAATATTATTCTGATTTTCGATTTGCATGGTTCCAGGCAATGGGAAATGGAAACTATATTTCATTATATACAATAAAACTCTATGGAGTTCCATATCATATTAGTAGTAGTGGTGAAATTCGTTTTAGTGAATTTGGAAATTTACCTTTACCACGTTTTCAATCTATTTTTAGTAATTCAAAAAAAGATATAAAATTTAGTCAATTACAAGAAGCCTTAAATGATATAACAGATGTTGCATCTGGCACTAAAAGTTTAGCTTTATTGCGAAGTCCAACTATGTATTGTGGAAAATTTTATATAGCAGCAAATAGTTCTACTACAATATATTTTCCATCTTCATTCGCAAGTACACCAGGAGTATTTGTTACACATCAATGGAGAGATTTTAGTTATGCTAGTGGAAATAATAGTAATGAAACAATAACACCAGTACGAATAACAGGAGTAACAACAACTTATTTTACAGTAACTAATACAGATACTACTATGGATCCATTCGTCCATTGGATGGCAGTTAAAGTTGGTTCTGGTACAATTTATGGGGCTAGTTATGTTTGTACACTTTGGAATACAGGAAGTAATTGGACATCAAGTCATAATCATACTTATAGTGGTATTAGTGGAACTCCGGTTCCTTTATGTAATCAACAAACAGCAAATAATGGCTTGACACTTTGGGGAAGACATAGTTCTAGATCTAGTTCAGCTACACAATGGTATATTGGAAAAGTAGGTTATAAACCAGTTACCACTACATATACATTAAGTTCAAGTGAAACATTTGCTTTTTTTGTTATGACAAGTACTGATGTTTTCAAAAAAATGTATATGTTTACTGGTTCGGCAACTTGTACTGAAGATTCGGAAGCAACTTACACTAATACTAAACCATTACATAATCCAATTATTATAGTATCAACAACAATAGGTGGTAGTGATAGTGCTCAAGTTCACTGTAGACGATTAACAAGTAAAAGAGCTAAATATATAATCAGAGAAACTCTTGGGCTGGATGGACCACATGCGGATGAAAATGTTTATGCTATACATTTACGAGGATTTGCTGATTTTGGTTCTAAACCATTCTGGCATTTAGACGCAAATTTTATTAATGCGAATCAAAAGGTTTCTAATTCTGGTGAAATAAGAAGATGGAGAAATTCTAGTGGTAAAGCTTTTAAGTATGCGGTTGGTAAAGGTACTAGCAGACCAACTTTAGGTAATGACTCAGATGGTTATTATGTTTATTTTAATAAATCACAGTCACAATACTTTAAAATAAGAAATACAATTAAATGGAAATTTACAGATGGTGACGGAGAAGGAACAGGAGGAGTAACAGCTTTCTGTGTTTTTAAATTTATTAATATAGGTAGTCAAAACTCGTCTAGATTTTTTGATTTTGGTAATGGTGCGGGAGTCGATAATGTATTATGGGCTAAAAACAGTACAAGCAGTGAAACGCGTTTTGAAATTCATGATCCTACTGCTACAGAAATTCATGATCCTACTGCTACATATGATTCAACTAATAGTTTAGCAAGTACTGAATGGCAAATATATACTATGAAATATGATAATTCAGATTTAGAATGTTTTTTTTGGTCAGATGGTATGAAATCAACACCTACTGAAACTACAACATCCACAGTAACAGATAGAAATACGACTCTTAATTATATTGGCGAATCTAATTGGAGTGCTGATGATTTTCTAGATGGCTATATGAGAGAACAAATTGTTTTTAACGATTCATTAAGTAATTCACAAATACGTTCTATAAATATGCGTTTGGGAAAAAAATGGAATATACCAACATGG
>Ga0257107_1000879_pt1 | contig 11386 bp, 8 predicted proteins | sample LP_taG_2_FD_190178 | JGI IMG/M metagenome (GOLD analysis project Ga0257107, IMG submission 190178) | Marine microbial communities from Northeast Subartic Pacific Ocean, Canada - LP_J_2011_P26_500m | ecosystem: Environmental > Aquatic > Marine > Oceanic | place: Canada: Northeast Subartic Pacific...
TAGCGATGTGGCTCCAGGGCGCAAGACGGATCCAGGCCCATTTTTTGACTGGGAAGGTTACAAGAACGCGCTCGATACTATGAGTAATTCCAGAGAACAATCGCCGACCCACGGCAGTTGAGATTTAGGTTTGGCAGGTTCTATTGACATGCAGCCAAGTAATATGACTTCGTACCTTAGCACTGGTTAGGATTTTTGGGTTACCAGGTCACGTAATCGTGACGCTGCTTTCGAAGTAAGGTTTATAGCGAAATTTTGCGGTCAACTCGTAAGTAAGCCTGATTTTTAGTATTTTTGTAATTTTGACACAAAAAATTTTGTTATTCGGCAATAGCGATAGGTTTAAGTTTTTAATATATTTTATAAGTTTCTGTTTATTAATTAAAAATATGGAATAAGAAGAAAATAGGTGTCGTGATCTATATGTAGTAATACTACATTTAAAGCTGCATAAAGATAGATAAAATGAGAATATATCGGTAACATACCCCTAATATGTAAATTATTTACATACTCTATAAAAAGGCCAGCAAACAAGCACAGGAATAATCTATGGTCATGCATGACGATGCAAATCCTGAAGAGACCAGTGAGTGGCTAGAAGCCCTCAAATCGGTAATTGATGAGGAGGGACCTGAACGGGCTCATTATCTGCTAACTCGTCTCCAGAACAATATAATCCAAGAAGGGCATTTCACATCATCCACGACTGTAAATACTCCATATTGCAACTCGATCTTGCCACAAAACGAAAAACGTATGCCCGGAGACATGTTCATGGAACGCCAAATAAGAGGCTACGTTCGTTGGAATGCTTTGGCCATGGTTATGAGGGCTAATCAACGGAATCCGAACCTTGGTGGGCATCTTTCGACTTTTGCTTCTTCAGCCACGTTGTACGATGTTGGTTTCAATTATTTCTTCAGGGGTCCTGACGGTAATGATGAAGGGGATTTGATTTATTACCAAGGCCACTCTTCTCCAGGAATCTATGCACGCTCTTTCGTAGAAGGACGCTTGGATAAGGAGCAACTTGATAAATTTCGGCAGGAAGTGAATGGCAATGGCCTTTCTTCATACCCTCATCCGTGGTTAATGCCGGATTATTGGCAGTTCCCAACGGTTTCGATGGGCTTGGGTGCTATCCAAGCAATCTACCAAGCTCACATAATGAAGTACCTCACCAACAGGAGTCTCTTGAAAGAGTCGGATCGTAAGATCTGGGCGTTTCTCGGAGATGGTGAAATGGATGAACCGGAATCACTAGGAGCCATCGGTAAGGCTGGTCGTGAACAACTGGACAATCTGATTTTCGTCATCAATTGTAACCTGCAACGTTTGGATGGTCCGGTGCGTGGTAATGGAAAAGTTATTCAAGAACTGGAAGGTATATTTCGTGGGGCAGGCTGGAACGTGATCAAGGTGATTTGGGGACGCCATTGGGACCCGCTGTTTCAGGCTGACAAGGAAGGCATATTGCAGGCGCGCATGGACGAAGTGGTGGATGGCGAGTACCAAAACTATGTGAGCAGGGGTGGCTCCTATACCCGCGAACACTTCTTTGGAAAGAGTCCAGAGTTATTAAAAATGGTCGAACATCTCTCGGACTCCGATATCATGGCGCTAAATCGCGGAGGTCATGACCCTTACAAAGTGTATGCAGCCTATGCTCAAGCAGTAAAAGCCAACGGTAAACCTACTGTGATCTTGGCAAAAACAATTAAGGGATATGCGTTCGGTGCTGCTGCCGAAGCTCTGAATGCTTCACACCAGGTTAAGAAACTCGATATTAAATCTCTCAAGAAATTTCGTGATAGATTCGGTATCCCGATTAAAGATACCGAACTTGAAGAAGTACCGTACTACCGACCACCCGAAAAGAGTCTCGAACTTAAGTACATGCATAAAGTACGCGAATCTCTAGGGGGAGCTGTACCCCAACGCAGAATAGAGACTTATGCCTTAAAGGCTCCTTCTATCGATGCGTTCGATAACCAGTTACAAGGTAGTGGTGACCGAGAGCAATCTACCACGATGGCTTTCGTGCGCATACTCAGTACCCTTTGCAAAGACAAAGCATTTGGTGAAAGAGTGGTACCAATTGTTCCCGACGAAGCTCGTACCTTCGGAATGGAAGGGATGTTCCGGCAGTTAGGCATCTATTCGGCCGTTGGACAGCTATACGATCCGGCAGACTCTAAGCAGGTCACATTTTATCGAGAAGACAAAAAGGGCCAGATGCTGGAGGAGGGTATAACTGAATCCGGAGCCTTTTCAGCCTGGTTGGCAGCTGCTACTTCTTACAGTGTGAATAATTTTCCTTTGATTCCTTTTTACATTTATTACTCGATGTTTGGATTCCAGCGAGTGGGTGATTTGTGCTGGGCCGCAGGTGATTCTCAGGCACGGGGATTCTTGATAGGAGCTACAGCCGGACGCACTACACTCAATGGGGAAGGTTTGCAGCACCAGGATGGGCACAGCCATGTTCTTGCTTCAACAATTCCAAACTGTGTTAATTACGATCCAGCTTATGCTTACGAATTGGCAGTTATTATTTATAACGGGCTGAAACGGATGTATGTAAATATGGAGTCTGTATTTTTCTATATCACAACAATGAATGAGAACTATCAGCAGCCTGCGATGCCAAAGGGAGTAGAAGAAGACATAATCAAAGGGATGTATCTGCTCGAAGATGGAGATGCCAAAGACTATCAAGTCTCAAAAAGCGTAGATAAAAATCTGAGATTACGATTACTGGGGAGTGGGACAATTCTTCGGGAAGTTCGCAAGGCTGCTAAAATTCTGCGTGAACAATTTTCCGTGTCTGTTGACGTGTGGAGTGTTACCAGTTTCAACGAGCTGCGCAGAGAGGCACTGGAGGTATCTCGGGAGAACATGTTGTATCCCGAGAAGAAATCCAAGAAGTCATTTGTTACCCAGCAATTGGAGAAACAGAGTGGACCTGTGATTGCGGCCACCGATTATATGAAAGTCTATTCCGATCAGATTCGTGAATACGTGCCAGATTCTTACCGAGTGCTAGGCACCGATGGTTTCGGCAGAAGCGACAGTAGAGAGCAATTGCGACATTTTTTCGAAGTTGACAGTAAATTTATCGTTCTAGCTGCTTTGACAGAACTTAAGGATGTCAAAGTGCTAACAGCTAAAGCCATCACGGACTACATGAAAAAGTCAGGCATAGACAAGAACAAGGTAAGCCCTCTGACTCAGTAACTGGTAACCTGCGTAGAAATGATAGCGAAAGTCACCTCAGGAGTGCATTTCATTGGCAGTTGAAATCATTACAGTTCCGGATCTGGGAGAAGCCAGCGAGGTTGAGGTCATTGAATTATTAGTTTCAGTGGGCCAAAGTGTTGCTGAGAATGACTCTTTGCTGGTACTAGAAAGTGACAAGGCAGCAATGGAAATACCCGCGCCTTTGGCGGGGATAGTTGAGAGCATAGCGGTAAACCTGGGTGATCAGGTTATCACAGGCAATGAAATACTCACCTTAAAGGTGAATGAGCCTGCTTCAGATGAATCAAGCATTGTGCAAAGAGACGTTGAGAAGGGTTCTAGCGAAGAGGAAGCAGTGGAAGCAGTGGAAGCAGAGGTTTCCAAAAAAGACGAGAGCGCTTCAGAAAAGACATCATCCAGCGTTATTGAAGTACCTGACCTGGGAACCGAGGAAGAAGTGGATGTAATCGAATTACATATAGCCATTGGGGATTCGATTGCAAAGGATGATGCTCTTATTACACTTGAAAGCGATAAGGCAGCCATGGAAGTTCCCGCACCGATAGCGGGGCAAGTGGAGGAATTGCTACTCGCACTCGGTGACAAGGTTAAAACCGGTTCACCGATTCTTCGGCTGTTATCGAGCCACACTGAGCTTAATGTTGAGGTTCAAAAAGCAGCAGAGCCTTTGAAATCTGAATTGGCAGACGAAGCCCAGACACCTTCCACAGCTCCTGCAATAGCACCACAGCCTGTGGTGGCTATTCAGAACCCCGAGCCAGAACCGATCGTATCCTCGTCCAGGTCGCGTGTCTATGCGGGGCCAGCCGTACGTAAACAGGCACGTGAACTCGGCGTTGATTTGAAACAGGTAACGGGTACGGGCGCAAAATTAAGGATTTTGAAAGAAGACATTCATGCATTTGTTAAGAGCCGAATCAATACACCGGTAGGTCAAGTAACTTTGACAAATTCGGTGCCCGATATCGATTTTAGTAAATTCGGAGAAATCGAGCAGGTGCCTCGCTCTAAGCTGCAGAAAGTTACGACTGCGAATATGCACCGTAACTGGGCTGCTGTTCCTCATGTGGCACAGTTTGATGAAGCAGACGTTACAGATCTCGAGGCCTTTCAGGAAGAACTCAAGGCAGAGGCGGAACAAAAAGAGGTCAAGTTAACCTTTATGCCGTTTCTTTTAAAAGCCTGTGGGAAAGCTCTTCAGAAGTACCCTCAGTTTAATGTTTCGTCCCATTCTTCCGGAGAATACATTATTCAGAAGAAATATATACACATTGGGGTGGCTGTGGCTACAGATGCAGGGCTTTTAGTGCCGGTAATTAGAGACGTCGATCAAAAATCTATCTGGCAGCTGGCAGCCGAAGTCATGGAATTAACTGAGAAGGCAAAAAACCGTCGACTAACCATGGAAGAAATGCAGGGCGCTTGTTTCACTATATCTAGTCTTGGTGCCATCGGTGGGACTGGATTTATTCCAATTGTAAACGCTCCGGAAGTGGCCATTCTCGGAGTGGCCAAGACCCAGATGAAACCGGTCTACTTTGAAGGCGAGTTTCGTCCAAGAAAAATATTGCCGCTGACTCTGTCTTATGATCACAGCGTCGTCAATGGAGTAGATGGCGGATTGTTTGGCAGTTATTTGGCAAGGTTATTAACTGATGTCCATCACCTTTTAATCTGAGGTTTCAATCGCATAATTTGGGGTGATTGAGATTGACCAGCACTTTTTTGATTTAATAAGGGTAATGTAATGTAAAACCCTCGGTGCTGATCGACCGAACCGGACAATCGTATGCACGTGACAGATTTTTTTCTGTCAGTATGTCCTGATTCGGCCCTGACAAATATTCACCATTTTTCATTAGCAACACGATATTGTCACAAAAACGTGCTGCAAGATTAATATCATGTGTCGCCATGAGCAGGCTTGCCGAGAGCTGCGAAACCCTTCTTTGAAGATGCCCTAATAATTGTACCTGATTGGCGACGTCAAGGTGGTTGCTAGGTTCGTCTAGTAAGTAAAGCTGAGGCATTTGGGTGATTAACATAGCCAAGGCTACACGTTGACGCTCTCCTCCAGATAACGTATCTATTTGGCGTTCTTCCAGCCCGTCTAAATTTAGGTCTCGGAGAGCACCTCGGGCAATCTCGATATCTCTTGGATCATCTTTAAGTACTGACTGGACATGGGGGTGCCTGCCAAGCATTACTGTCTCAAAAACGGTACCTGGTAGAATATCTATGCCCTCCTGAAACAGAATGCCCACGCGTGCCGCGGCGTATGATCTAGCGAGGCTACTTACCTCTTTACCGTCAATTTGGATGGAACCAGAGTTGTATTTTTTTATGCCGATAATGGTATGTAATAGTGACGTTTTACCAGCACCGTTTCTGCCTAATAGACCCCATCTTTCATTGGAATTAACAGCTAGGTTCAGATCTCGAATTAAAATTTTGTCTTCGATGCGGAGAGTTAGCGATTTGATTTCAAGACACGGCATCATTTGGTAATTGTGCTACGTAAAATAATAATAAAGCTGGGAACACCTATAATTGCCGTTACCACTCCAACTGGGAGTTGCTGGGGAGCTATTAGAGTTCGCGCCAAACTATCGGCAATAACTAGGAAACTCCCACCAAGAAGGATCGAGTAGGGCAGCAATATTCTATGATCTCTCGCCCCAAGCATTCTCAATGCATGCGGTATTACCAGACCAACAAAACCAACTGATCCAGCTATCGTTACCGCGGTGGCTGTAAATATGGAAGCAGCGAAATAAAGCAATAGGCGAAGGGCATCGATGTTGACACCTAAACTCGTGGCCACCAGTTCCCCCCGAGCCAACACATTGAGCGAACGGGCGACATAGAGCCCGCCCAGTACCGCCACCAGTAATAGTAAACCATGTTTCAGCCCTACAGTGCTTTGGCTCAAATCCCCCATTAGCCAAAACAGCATGCTCTGCACATTGTTCGTAGAGCTTGTAGTAAGCAAAATATTTATGACGGCACCCCATCCTGCCGAAACGACCACTCCAGTGAGTAATAGGCGGGTAACGGACCATCTGCCAAATTTATTGGCAATACCAAATACTAGGAAAATAGAAAATAGTGCTCCCGCAAATGCGGCATTGTTTAACCAGAAGCTATTTAAGCCTAATAGAATCGCAGACAGAGCACCAACTGCTGAACCACCGGAGATACCAAGAATATATGGATCAGCCAGTGGGTTTCGCAATAACACCTGCATAATTACGCCAGATAATGCAAGTAATCCGCCGGTAGTGAACGCAGCGAGAGTTCGCGGGATCCGAATTTCCCATAGCACCTGGTATTCAAGCCGGTCCTGTGGGCGGAATAACTCACCAACTAATTGCAAAAAACTTAGTTCGACGCTACCACTTAAAAGAGAAAGTAATACACTTGCCCCGGTAATTATTACCAAAAAGCCGAGTAGCAATAGATGTTTGGATAAAATCAAGAGGAAAGTTTTCGAATAAGTGCGTAATAAATTATGTTTCCACAATTTGAATTAGTAAGGGCAAAATTTAGGATCCTGCGAGGTTCTGCCAGAATTATATGCTAGAACTCGCGAACTCCTAAATAAATTGCTTCATGTTATAACCGCCATAATTATTACTGATAACCTGATAATATCCTAGCTTTCCTTCAGCGCTGTTCGGATATTTTGCTATTAAGTTCAACTACGGGTAGTGATAGACTGTTTCAACTATGCCAGTAACTGCTTGGGCTTTTAGATAGTATCAGTTAAGAGGAAGATCGAGAGAATGCCATCATTTGACATCGTATCAGAAGTAGACATGCATGAAATTGCTAATGCAATTGATCAAGCCAATCGTGAAGTCGGCACCCGGTTCGATTTCAAGGGTATTGATGCCAAGTTCGAATCAGTAAGCCCGACAGCTATCTCAGTTTCGGCCGAGGTCGACTTTCAGGTGCATCAAATGCTCGATGTTTTACGAGGGAAAATTATTAAAAGAGGGGTGGATACCAAAAGCTTAATAGAAGGGGATATTCAGGTGTCCGGTCAAAAAGCTACTATGATGGTAAAGGTTCAACAGGGCATCGAGTCAGATGTAGCCCGCAAGATCGTAAAAATGGTCAAAGATGCGAAACTGAAAGTGCAAACAGCGATACAGGGTGAGAAGTTGCGAGTATCAGGAAAGAAGCGGGATGATTTGCAGAAAGTAATCGCCATGCTAAAAGAAGAAAAACTCGAAATTCCTCTGCAGTACAACAATTTTCGTGACTAGCTAGCGATACTTCACTCAACTCTTTCTAGAAGGTCCGCTGTAATGTCATCATCTGAAAATAGAGTAATGGAAGGTTGGCGAAATTGGCTGTTGCCTCAAAGTGTCCGTCCTTATGTCGAAGCAGAACCTCTAGCGGCATTTTTTCTAGGTATATCTTCAGCCTTTCCGTTTGCTCTGATCGGGGCAACCCTAACGACACGATTGGCACAAGATGGCATCTCAAAAAGTGCAGTGACAGCTTTTGCATTAACTTTCTTAGCATATAACTTTAAATTTCTGTGGGCTCCGCTAATTGACAATGTAAAACTCCCAATCATCGGCCGTTTTGGGCAAAGGCGCTCTTGGCTTTGGGTTATTAGTCTTTTGGTAATTCTGGCTGTTACTTTCTTAGGAGCAGTCGATCCGAATCGGGCTTTGTCCACGGTAGCCATCGCGGCAATTTCTTTAGGTGTTTTAGGCGCCACGCTAGATATTATTATTGATGCTTATCGCATTGAACTATTGGAGCCTTATCAACTGGGTACTGGCTCGGGTATGTCTCAATATGGCTGGCGGATCGGTGCTGCTTCAACTGGGGCGCTGGCCCTAATCCTTGCCGGTCGCTTTGGCTGGTCTATTGCCTATATCTCCTGTGCTGTTTTCGCGTTACCAGCAATTTTGGTTGGAGTGTTCATGGGAGAACCCAAGCGCCATGTTGAACCAGTTGCAATCACAGGATTGTCGCATGCCTTAATCAATTATTTTAATCCACTTATTGAATTTATTAAGCGGCAAGGAGCATGGTTGGTTCTTTCCTTTGTATTAATTCATAAAATAGGAGACACGCTTGCAAATCTCACCTTGCGTCTCTTGTTTGATGATTTAGGTTTCAGTAATGAAGAAATTGCTTTTTATGATGTTGGTTTTGGATTTATTGCCTTTCTTGTCGGAATTTTTATTGGCGGCATCATGTATGTGCGCGTAGGGCTAAAACACTCAGTATTGATAAGCCTGATTCTCATGGCCGTTTCAAACTTCAGTTTTGCTGCTTTAGCTTTAGTTGGCCATACTAATATCGGTATGGCAGCGGCGGTTGGCTTTGAAAATTTTGCAAGTGGTATTGGGGGCGTGACAGTGGTCGCATATTTATCAGCATTGTGTAATCTACGATTTACTGCAACTCAATATGCCTTGCTTTCAGCACTTGCCAGCATTGCGGGAAGGTTTCTTACCGGGACTACCGCTGGAGGGCTTATAGAAGGTTTGGGTTATGTGAATTTCTATTTGCTTACTACTTTCCTAGCTTTTCCTGGGGTTTTGCTGTTTTGGTATATGATCCGCAGTGGCCTCGCAGACGTTTCCTTAGGTAGCGTTACAGCAGAAGAATAAAAATTATTTTTGCTTGCAGTACGCCCAGGATTACTCTGTACCCTAAGCCCAACCAAACTTGCTCATTGGAAATTTTCCTTTGATAAAAACAATTCCTTCTTTTTCCAGCAAAGATTTCTGTAACAAGTATTGCTTTGTACCTTTCTTAAAAGAAATCGATCCCTGAGAATTTACGACCCGATACCAAGGTAACTTAGTGCTCGTTGGTAAAGTTTTCATGGTATAGCCTACATAGCGTCCATAGCCGGGGAGTCCAGCCAGCTTAGCGATTTGGCCGTAACTGGCAACTTTCCCCGAGGGGATTTGATGAACGATTTGCCAAATTTTTTCTTTGTTGTTGATGTTGATCAGAAAACTCCGAGTTTGCAGGTTTATCCCCAGTTGGATCATGATAGAGTGTGCTTGAGTTGTTGAACAGGAGTTAAGAGTGAAGTTCTTCCTAATTATTTTTATCTTTATTCCTTTGACGGAAATGGTACTGCTTTTTGGGGTGGCCGACAGGATCGGTGGGCTCATTACTTTGGGCCTGGTCGTGCTGACAGCCGTCATTGGTTTAGCTATTCTGAAGCGGCAGGGATTGTCCACAATAATGCGTGCAAACCAAAGGTTGCAATCTGGTGAATTGCCAGCACAAGAGATTATTGAAGGAATGTTGTTGGCTGGTGCGGGAGCGTTGCTACTTACCCCAGGTTTTATTACTGATACGTTGGGTTTTGTTCTCCTCACCGGTCCACTTAGGCGCCCCATTGCTCAGCACATAATCGGGATGAATGTTGTCAATACCCTAGGTCCCATGGAGGGGGGAAATAGCTTCAGTTTCCGATCAAGTAGTACCGGCCCACATACAGCGCATTCAGGTAAAGTCTACGAAGGACAATATTCTGAAGAGGAGCTGACCATATCAGGAGGCGAATCTAACAAAAATCACTCGAAAGATTAGCTTTCGTGATAATTAATTTCCTTAAAAATCAAAGAGATAAAATTAAAGGGTCAAAAAACCAAAAAAAAACATCTATAATTGGCTTCAAGCCATTGAATTTTTCTCAAATATCCCCATCTAGGGTTCAACAATTGACCAGCCTTAAACACTTGCAGTCCAGTGTCTGTGGCAACAGAGTGGTATTGAAGATGGCCTCCCTAGTAACTGGACCGGGGTTTCCATTTTGTTCCAGTTCTGTTAATCAAACCTTTTGATTTAGGAGTGATAAGTAATGAATATCCGGCCTTTACAAGATCGTGTCGTGGTGCGACGCATGGAAGAAGAAACAACCACAGCGGGAGGAATCGTGCTGCCAGGTTCGGCCACTGAGAAACCAGCGCAGGGCGAAGTTCTTGCTGTTGGACCTGGAAAGCTTCAGGAAAACGGCAAAGTACAACCGGTAGATGTTGAAGTAGGTGACATCATTGTGTTCGGTAAGTATTCCAGCAACACTGTAAAAATTGGCGACGAAGAGTTACTGATTTTAAATGAAAGCGAAATATTTGGTGTTATTGAGTCCTAGATAGGAAAGTAACAATTATTCGATCTTACAAATCATATAGACAAGATAGGAATTATTAAAAATGGCTAAAGACATAAAATTCGGCGATTCAGCGCGCCAAAAACTATTAGCGGGTGTAAACGTTCTTGCTGACGCGGTAAGAGTGACTCTGGGCCCGAAAGGTCGCAACGTAATTCTGGATAAGTCATTTGGTGCTCCAACAGTTACAAAAGATGGCGTATCTGTGGCTAAGGAAATTGAACTCGAAGACAAGTTCGAAAATATGGGTGCACAAATGGTTAAGGAAGTCGCTTCTCAGACTTCTGATATAGCTGGCGATGGAACTACCACGGCAACTGTGCTTGCCCAGTCAATTCTTAACGAAGGGTTAAAGTCTGTTGCAGCAGGCATGAATCCAATGGATCTCAAGCGTGGTGTCGATAAAGCCATTGTTGCGATGGTTAAAGAAGTGGAAGCGTTGTCTACGCCTTGCACTGATACAAAGGCGATCGCCCAAGTAGGGACAATATCAGCCAACTCCGATGAAGCCGTTGGCGCCATTATTGCCGAAGCAATGGGCAAGGTTGGCAAAGAAGGCGTGATTACTGTTGAAGATGGGTCAGGATTGGAAAATGAACTCGACGTAGTAGAAGGAATGCAGTTCGATCGTGGCTACCTTTCTGCATACTTCATTAACAATCAGGACAACATGAGTGCTGACCTAGAAAATCCTTTCATCCTGCTCTTTGATAAAAAAATATCTAATATTCGTGATATGTTGCCGCTACTGGAAAATGTGGCGAAAGCAGGCCGTCCGTTATTGGTTATTGCCGAAGACGTAGAAGGCGAGGCACTAGCGACGCTGGTTGTAAACAACATGCGCGGTATTGTGAAAGTGGCAGCTGTAAAAGCGCCTGGTTTCGGGGATCGTCGAAAGGCCATGCTGGAAGATATTGGTATCCTAACCGGTGGCACAGTGATTTCTGAAGAAATTGGGTTGGA
>Ga0257107_1000881_pt1 | contig 11372 bp, 6 predicted proteins | sample LP_taG_2_FD_190178 | JGI IMG/M metagenome (GOLD analysis project Ga0257107, IMG submission 190178) | Marine microbial communities from Northeast Subartic Pacific Ocean, Canada - LP_J_2011_P26_500m | ecosystem: Environmental > Aquatic > Marine > Oceanic | place: Canada: Northeast Subartic Pacific...
TCACTGAGATTCCTTGTGGCGGAGAGTACTTCTTAGAGACCGGGGAGGAGTGGCCCGAAGGCTCGTTCGAGCACTGCCGTGATAACTCCGATGCAATTCTCCTCGGAGCCATTGGATGGCCCGGGGCCACGATGCCGAATGGGGATATGGCCGGAGGCCAGGTCATTCTTGGGTTGCGTTCTGGACTAGGCCTCTACGCTAACATCAGACCGGTCAAACTCTACCACGGAGTCCAGCACAAGGTGCACGGAGAACACACCGATATCTGGGACCCAGATCTGGTTGACATGGTGCTGATTAGGGAGAACACAGAGGGACTGTATCATAGTCTCTTACGACGTTCAGCCCAAGCCGCAATCGGAGCCAAGGACGAACCTATTGATCAGCCTGAATTCCCCGGCCTAGAGGGGGAGGTCTCATGGGATCCACGTCCCATATCACGTCATGGCAGCGAACGCGTCATCAGGTTCGCTTTCGAGCTGGCCAAGCGTAGGGAGGGTCAGTTGCAGGCACCTCAGCGAGTCACCTGTGTGGACAAGAGCAACGTCCTGCGCGGCTGCAGGCTATTCAGGAAGATTTTCGACGAGATTGCCGAGGAGTATGAAGACATCGAGACAACGAAGGCCTTCATCGACGCCTTCACGATGTGGTTGGTCCGAGATCCAGAGGATTTGGACGTAGTCGTCCTACCGAATATGTTCGGTGATATCGCCACCGATCTGGCCTCCGTGCTACAGGGAGGCATGGGGATGGCGGCGAGCGCCAACATAGGAGACAAGCACATGCTATTTGAGCCGGTTCACGGATCCTCACCAAAGTACGCTGGACAGGGCAAAGTCAACCCGATTGCAGCAATTTCATCAGTCCAACTGATGTTTGACAATCTTGGCGCGCGCCACGACGACCCCCATGCTCTGATGTGCGCCAAGATCCTAGATACTGCAGTCTCATCTCATCTCTCAGAAGGTGGCGTAGTAACCTACGACCTCGGAGGGGCAGCCAGTACCAGCGAGGTTGGCCAAGCCATCTCCGAGCGCTGCAGAGAACTGCTGCAGGAGCAATACTCATCCGCCTGATTATGCATCGACAGATGCATCTGAGATGATACTGAGAGCCGCGTTAAGGGCAGCTGCATTGTTCCACTGGCTCGGCAGCGAATCGCCTGAAACGACCTCACTGAGGAGTTTTGAGGAGGCTCTGGATACCTCGTCAACTATGGTCACTGTCGCCATCATCGATGTGCGTGAGAGTGGATTGAGATCGACTACTAGCACCTGTTTGCCAGCGGCAACCAGAGCCTCGCATCTGTCTCCATCCTCGAGCGGGACTAGGACGACGTCGGCCTGCCCTATTCCTTCTCGACAGCACTTGGCGCGAGGACCATCGAGACCAGGTATGCTGTGCTTGGCCGAGTTACCGAACAGGACGACCGAGCCTACTGCTTCCTGCCAATCACCCTCCCATCCCTTAGGAGATGCTTCGGCGGCCACCACGTCGCGCTGCTCCGACAACCTACCGAGAAGCCCCGACACTCTCTCAGGTGTACGGTAGTACAGGTTGACCTCGATAGGGCATCCCACGACTGCAGCGACTCGAATCAGTTCCTCGCCTGCCAGCACCACTGTGTTCCCGTTTACCGAGATGACCGGGTGCTCAGCAGCCAACAGTCTGGCTGCGACTTCCCGGATGGCATCAATGGCTGAGTCAGAAGTAGTCTCACCGAGCAGGTAGTCGAAGGCCTCTCCCCTGCCGTGGGCTATCATCGCCGAGTCTGCCAGTAGACCCTCGGCGGCTGCATCAACCAAACTCTGACGAGCCAACAGAGAAGCCCGCCTAGGGTGGTTGTCAGGAATCTCCCCCATTACTCACCCCCCTCTATCAACATCGACATGTCGAGTGCGGCGGCACCCCTGTTGAGGGCACTCGATGAGACAAGATCAACCCCGCTTTCGGACCAGTCGCCTAGGGACCCAAGAAAGACTCCGCCGGAGCCCTCTAGAATGCAACACTGGCGAAGACCCGCCTTGGAAAGGGCGCGCTGAGCCTCACCAGCTCCTGTCGCACCCATATTGTCAAGCAGAAGCACTAGCTTTTCACTGCCACCACGAGTGTTTTGCAAGGAGTTCCACGCCGCTGCTGCTGTGACTGACTGCTCGACGCTCTGCACCTCGACGACGGCAAAACTCGCATGTTCATCCATGTCGATTGATGAGACTACGCGCTGGATGGCACTAAGAACACCTTCGTCACCCTCGGTCATCGCAGCGAAATCGTTCTCCTTGAGCATCAATGCATCGCCTCGGTCAAGTCTGTGAGTAAGTCCACCGCCGCTGAGAACCGCCCACTTGTCTAGCAGCCCCCACTCGGTCTTACGGGTCGCTGCGACTAGGATAGGATGTGCAGCCGCAGCCCACTTGGCAGTGTTTGTGGCTATTCCCGATAGTCTGCCGAGTAGATTTAGCAGGATTCTTTCAAGCCTCAGAATGTCATCCGCTGGACCGTATAGAACTACCACCGTATCACCCTCTCTAACAGAGCCTCCTTCATGGGGTCTCCACTTAGCTGAGCATTCAGAGAAGTGCCTTTCCAGCAGTCTGTCGGCGATAGGTCTCCCACATAGGAGTCCCTCAGCCTTCGCAGTGATATTCGCCTGAACGAGACGGTCAGGACCCATCCCTCCCCCGTGCTCATCGGCCACCATCGCGTCGACCCACCTATCGATGGAATCTAGGAACAGAGCCGTGGGCTCGCCGCCAGACCACAACAGATCGGAGCGGTCGTGAGGCAGCCTGGCCACGCCACGACGTGCGGCAGCCCCGCCTTGAATGGTCCGAAACGACATTTGACCATCCCCGCCGTGGTTCAAGGATGCGCAGCATCGTCATCGGCGGAGGAGTCGCAGGTCTGGCGGCAGCCGTGCAGCTTGCCGCTGACGGTTCCACCGTCCTTCTGGTCGAGTCGAAGGACACCCTCGGCGGCCGCGTTAGGATGCGCGATTCGGGCAGTTGGCTACTCGACCCCGGACTGCACCTGATGCGGCGCAAAGGGCCATTGAACCAGCTGCTTAGGAAGTTACGGGCTCCGAGGGTTCTGGGCTCGAGGTGGAACCCCAGAGAGATGCTGGCGATTGATGCTGATGCGAATCAGGCATTGACCGTCCTAGCGACGATGTCGATGGATGCTGAGGGGGTTAAGATACCAGAATTCGTGATACCGAGGGGCGGGTGGTCGAGTCTGGTTGGGCGTCTGATTGTATCTGCCAATCAACTGGATGTGATGCTCGATGTTGGCAACTCCGTCGAGGCACTTGTTCTCGGGCCAAATGGCAGGCTTGCATCGGTACGCGTCTCCGGCAACGACATCGAGTGCGACGAGGTGGTTCTAGCGGTTCCACCTTCTGAGAGTGCTCGTCTGTTGGAGAGCGCTGGTCTGGATGCATCGGAGCTGAGGTGCTGCACCGAACAAAGGTCCGCCGTGCTGGATGTCGCCTTGGAAGGCAAGCCGATGAGGCCGTACTCAGGACTATTCGATGCGAAAAGGGGGATCATCGCGGTCGATGTTACTGCCGAAGATAGGATTCCAGAGGGAGCCGATTCAAGCGCTTGTACTATTCTGCACGCAGTCAGTCTGGCAGGAGACGGCCCAGAAGCCCTTCAAGGCATCAAGGAATTCCTCGACTCACGCTGCTCCGGCTGGAGAAACATGGCCGCAGCACGCCGTTCGACAACCTCAATCATGCTCCACCCCTGCTCTCAGAGTGAACGAGTCGACGGCTCGGCCTTCATCGACTCCGGAATAGCCATGGCCGGCTGCCATGTCATCTCGGAGTATCACCTGAGCGACGCCGCAATTGATACTGGCAGGAACGCTGCGAAAGCACTCAAACTCAGTCGTTGACGTCGAGGCTGGATTCGGCTGCAGCAAGGCAAGCCAGAAGATCATCTACCGTGGATCGCACCGTCTTGAGTTGCTTCCCGACCACAATAATACGCAGCTCCGCACCTTCACCGACTTCGACAATCTTCGCCTCGAAGGAGTTCGGGTCGTCAGGAGATACGGCAGCCAGTAGGGCCCGCGCCTTCTCAGGAGAGCCGCTCCATACTATCTCAGTCTCAACTCTACCCATGATGCCGCGAGCAGCACCCCGGTTTTTGCTGCTGCGGTCGCCGCCTTCATGAAGGGGCGTCTTCTCGCTGCCCCATGCCAGACCGGCTTGGTCCAACCACCACTGCGGAATCGGTCACTGCGGGCCATCCAGACAAGCTCTGCGATTCCATATCTGACGCAATCCTCGATGCCTGCTTGACCATTGATCCCGAGGCTAGGGTAGCAGTGGAGACTCTAGTCAAAGGCATGCAGGTCGAACCTGCGGCAATAGTGCTCGCAGGCGAGGTGAGCATGAACGGTACCCCTCCAGACTACGAGACTGTCGCCCGCGAGACTGCAGCCTCGATAGGATACACCGATCGCTCGATAGGAATGGACGCCAGATCCTTCTCACACTGCAAGGTTCACACCTACATCACTACCCAGTCAGAGTACATCAGCCAAGGCGTGGATGGTGATATGGATTCGCAAGGGGCAGGTGATCAGGGGATTATGTTCGGGTACGCCTGTAACGAGACCGAGGACACAGCCGAACTGCGCGGGCGACACTTCCCTATCTCCGCTGCCCTCTCCCAGAGGCTCACACGCCGCTTGGACATGATTCAGAAGTCAGGAGAGATTCCATGGATGCGCCCGGATGGCAAGAGCCAGGTCTCGGTACGCCTCGATGGTAAGAGGATTCACGAGGGCGACGGGTTGCACTACCCTCAGCACGTCAATGTTGTCGTGATAGCAGTTCAACACGCAAGAGATGCCGGCGGTCTGCCCGACGGGGACGCACAGAGGGAGTTCATCCGACACACCGTCTGGGAGGAGGTGGTCAAGCACGCCATCCCGGAGCGCTGGTTGGATGGATTCGACATTAACAATCTCATCGTTAACGGCACCGGCTCCTTCCCTGACCCAGGGGGCCCGTACTCAGACGCTGGACTCACAGGTCGCAAGATAATCGTGGACACGTATGGCGGAGGAAAGCACGGCGGTGGGGCGTTCAGCGGCAAGGACCCGTCGAAGGTGGATCGCTCGGCTGCGTACACTGCTAGATGGGCAGCCAAGCACGTGGTAGCAGCGGGACTGGCGGACCGATGTGAGATACAAGTCTCCTACGCAATTGGGAGGGCGCAGCCGATCGGCCTGCTCGCAGACACCTTCGGAACTGGAACCATTCCTGATCTAGAGTTGTCCAACAGGATCATGAACGTGTTTGACTGGAGGCCGGCTGGTATGATCAAAGCCCTAGATCTGAAGCGGCCAATATATCTCGCTACAGCCTCAGGCGGCCACTTTGGTCGTAGCCCCACAGAGGGGGGTCACTTCCCGTGGGAGCGAATCCACGAGGATCTCATCGCGGCTTTGCAGTCCTGAAATAAACGCTGAAATCATACTCTGTCGGACCTGTCCGGCGACCCTTCTATGGGGCCCCCTGTCTTTGGACAAGCATGGTTCGACAGCACGCCCAAGACAGATACAACCGGCCGACTAGGCATGTTAGATATGAGAAAACACAAAAGAAGCAGCTTACGCTGTTCCTAGCATTTGTGATGATAGCCTCCCTTTTCGCACCCTCGTTGTCGTCTGACCTCTCGTTCCTCGAACCAGTCGAGAGTCGCCAAGACACCGCCAACAACACACTCAACAACACAGCTACGCAGACCATCATGTCCAACCTCAACACATCGAATCCGACCGAGGTCACCGGCGTTATGGATGATCTCAACAGGGTCCATTTGGTGTGGATTGAGAACGGCTCGCAGCCGCTGCTACAGTACGCACTCATCGCAACCAATGGTGTCGACACTGTTCTAATTTCCAACACTCTGATTGGGGCAAATAACTCCGTCGCAGTATCGAGCCCTTCTCTAGTAATCGACTCAAATAGACGAGCCCACATTGTCTGGGCGATAACCGATCTCGAGATTCTCTACGTCCTGCTAGACCCGTCGCTGGACGACCGCGACGGCGACGCCGGTGACACCGCCAACATGACACTGGTATCGTATACGGTTGCTGACGGCACTGGTGTTCGCAACGACCCGGACATCGCTATCGACTCCTACGACGGCGCCCACGTGGTCTGGGTCGACACCTACGACCCGCAGATGCTGTACTTCGGTACACCACTGATTTACTACACCATGCTGACCTACGACTCATCAGGCACCTTCGACGTCATGATCAACAATTCAATCATCACCCCCGCTCTTGGTTTCAAGGGCAACCCTGCTATTTCGATGGGTGCAAACAACACAGTAATTGTGGTTTGGGAGGACACTCGTGGTAGCCTAATTGAGTACGTTGGTCTACTCGACTCCTCTGGTTCGATGGGCACCGAGTGGGAGGATATGTGCGCCGTTTTCTACGGCGGCAACCTGACCAGCGGCGAGTACTTCCAAGGCGTCAAGCCCCTGCTTGAGCAGGCGAGCATAACCGTACTAGAGACGCTTTACGCTCTCAGCGGGCAGATGGGCTACGCAAGTGGACACAAGAACTGCGAAGATGGCTACATATCCGGTGGCAGTGGCTCTGAGGGTCCAAGAACCACCTCACTTGGCCAGAACATGTCTGACACTACTGGAGGCATCCGATCTCTTGGTGCGGTGATGTACAACAACTCGTCCTTGTCTATTCCAACTGATTGGAGCTACAACAGCGAGATGTGGGGCCCAGGTTCAACTTGGGCATGCTTGTCATGGCGCGATAACTCTGGAATGACCCCCGGTAATCCTGCTACGGCAGTTGATCACCAATGGAACCCCAACGCGACCAAACTCATCATCCCAGTCGCTGATGAGGGCCCGTACGGCGGCTCTGGCAGCGGATCCACCCAGCAGTCTCAGGCGCCAGATGATTACCAAAGCATCAGTGAAGCCCACGACGCTTGCGTCAGCGCTGGAATCATACCAATAGCCGTAGCCGGCACCCTGTCTTACGGCCCAAACACAATCTGGGGCAACGACACCCACGTACGCTCGCACATGATGGATCTCGTGCAGTGCGCAGGCAACACCACAGGCATCCAGGACAGGACCTGTGACGGCTCCGCGGTCAACACCACAGACGCCGGAGGCGACATGTTCCTCTACCCGACCGACAACATGGCCAACTTCGAGGGCGACTTCGAATCCGGCTACCTGACCAATGGGTGGGGAGTATCAGGGAACTCTTCGAACACGTGGTACGCGGAGGCGGCCAACAACGGCAACGTCTTCTCTCAAGCCAATCTGTGCGACATCGGTGGGACCACAAACAATCCATCGTTCTACTCTGTGTCGTGCAACTACACGCAACCCGCCGGGGTCACAGTCGACCTAACAGTAACCGTGGACAACTGGGCATCTGAATTCAGCATGGACGTCGTCCTACCCGATGGAACAGTTGCTTCATTCAACAGCAGTACTGTCTACAATTACTACAACGGGGTTTTGGTAAGCTTCACAGGCGCAGGAAATTACACAATTTACCTGAATGACACCTATGGCGACGGAGGGACATCAGTTTCCGCCGATTACTCCTACGTCAACACCTCCTCTTCTAATCCTCCTTCGACCCCCATATCTGGAGTCTACTCAGCTCGTTCGGGTGACATATCCGACAGCGACAGTACGAACCTTGAGTTCACCGGGGTGCTATCAAACGGGACCGTCAGTTTCGCCTACAACGTCTCATCTGAGGCCAACTTCGACTTCCTGACCTTCTCCATCGACGGCGTACAACTCGCACAGTGGTCAGGCTCGCAGAGTGGTAACTTCTCGACCCCAGTCTCGCTCGGTCAGCACACGCTGAAGTGGACCTATGTCAAGGACTTCAGCGTCAGTGTGGGCAGTGACGCGGCTTGGATAGACGATGTTATCGTCCCACTTGCTAATTACTCCGAAGAGATGCAAGCACTCGTCCAGTCAATCATCACCCTGACGACGGGATCAGGTTCGACAGAAACCTTCCTCACAGTGCTCAACCCCTACTCTATACTCAACAACCCTCGCTCCACTTGGCATCCCGGAGATTCCGCTACCTCAATCGACCCCGATACCGGGCAGTACGTCGAGGACATCGGCCCGTCACTGGACTACGTTTGGCAGGATGACGGCAGCGGCTGGGGGACCATTGGCCACTTCGTGTTAGTCAACGACACCCGACTGACCAACGGCCACGGGTGGAGCTCTAGTCCCGATGTCAATGTCGGCGACAATGGCAATATCCACGTGGTTTGGGTCGACGGGCGCTCGATCATACCCAGCAAGGTCGGACCATCTCAACTTCACTATATGCAAATTGACCTCGACCGAGCCGGAGTGCTTGGCGGCGAGGCCGACGGTCTCGACATGGGTCAAGTGGCAGTGGTGTCCGACTCGGCTGTCGTTGGTTCCGATATGACATGGGGCTCGAACCCCCGTGTCGATTTCGACAACGATGGCTCGATACACATCACTTGGTTCGAGTCTACGCCCGATACAGACGGCGAGAACAGCAGGATCGAGTTGCGCTGGACCCGGATACAGGCTCCTCAGTTCGAGGACGGCCAGATGCCGCTAGGAAGAACCCTTGAGCAGGCCTATGGAGTCATCAACACACGCATCATCGCGACCAGTACTGACAATTTGATGGGTGTTTTCGGCACCGGACTGGACAGTAGTTCGCAACCAATCGTCAATTTTGACTGGCCCAACCGTGACATCATCTGGACGACCCCAGACTGCTCGGATGATAGCTCCTCAGCGGACAAGTGGGACGTCTGCATGTGGTCCGAGAACGTGTACAACATGGCGATTGATCTAGTTCCAGATCAGTCCGATGTAATCACACTACAGCCCGGTGATTCCACCAACGTGGAGATGATACTGCGTGGAATCAAGGTACCAGGAGGCAGTGACATAGTCATCACCGAGGCCTCAGGAGCTCCTGAGGACTGGTTCATCAATGTCGGTTTCTCAAAGTCCTACCAGACAACGACCACTCTTATTGAAGGGACTATGAATGACTTGGATTTGTTCCTGCGTGCCCCTGGATTACAGCACGTAAATGAGGACCAGAGTTTCCAACTGACTGTCAGCGTTACTTCATCCACCAAGACCGAGGCCACAACCAGCAAGACAGTCCTCGTCAACCTCGTTAACCAAGCCGATTGGAACGATGATGACGGCGATGGCGTGCTCGACTACGAAGATGACTGTCAGTTCGGCGACTCAGATTGGACATCCGAAGTTGACACCGACCACGACTCCGACGGTTGCCGTGACGCTACTGAGGACCTGAACGACGACAACGATGCCTATCCCGACGAGTACGACTCTTGCCCATCCGGATACATGGGCGAGCACGTCGATTTGGACGGCGACGGCTGCGACGACCTCCATGAGGATCCAGACAACGACGGCGACGGCGTCGAGAATCACCTTGACCTGTGCCCCAACGGGGCGCAGTACTGGGGCGACTTCGCCGAGGATCACGACGGCGACGGCTGCCGAGATGCCGACGAGGATGACAACGACGACAACGATCCATACCCCGACACGGAGGATGCTTGCCCAGAGGGAGTGGTGGGGTGGACCAGCACATTGTTCGACCACGATTCCGACGGTTGTCACGATCTCCAGGAGGATGATGATGACGACAATGACCAGATTCCCGACGTCGACGATCTGTGTCCAGTCGGTATGACAGTGTGGTTCTCTGAGCCAGCCAGCGATTATGACTCCGACGGCTGCCACGACGTTGCAGAGGACATGGATATCGACAACGACGGCGTGCTCGATGAGAACGACCAATGTCCTCGCGGTATGTTGGGATGGATATCCACACCGCTCAACGATTGGGACTCGGACGGCTGCCACGACGATTTTGAGGACAATGACGACGACGGTGATGGCCTGCCCGATTGGTCTGACGATTGCATCCGCAGTTCGACATCACCTCAATCACACATCGATGCCGACGGCGACGGCTGTGACGACAACACCGAGGATGCCGACCTCGATAACGATGGCATCGAATCGGCCTTCGACAACTGCGAGGACGACCCTACCTCGGACTGGGTCTCGACTCTCGCATCTGACTACGACTCTGACGGCTGCGAGGATTCAGTAGACTTCGACGACGATGGTGACGGCGTCTTTGACGTCGACGATCAGTGCCCGACCAGTATTTCGCTCAACTCTGACTACGACAGAGACGGATGCGATGATGAGACAGAGGACTGGGACGACGATGGCGATGGAGTTCCAGACACTAGCGACAGCTGCCCGTTGGGACTGATAAACTGGGATTCCTCATCCGACAACGACATCGACGGTGACGGATGCATGGATTCACTCGAAGACGACCACGTCTCCGGCAGGATACTGCACACTATGCGCAGCAACGCCTTCATGATACTAATCATCAGCAGCGTGACGGCCCTGATGCTCGCAGGAATGGTGCTGTCCGTGCAGCGCGGACGAGGCAGGCCCGAGTTCGCCGACCAGACATGGGCTGTCAACGATGCGATGCGATCTGAGGCCCCTCAAGACCCTCCTGCAGTCGAGAAGCAGGTCAGGGATCTCTCAGACCTAGGCTACTCTCCCGAGGTCGCCCAAGCAATCGTGGAAAACGAGGAAAGGGCACGTCGAAGGAGAAACTGACTACTATTGAGCACCTGTGAAGAATTTTCATAACCTCACCTAGTCGCTGGAGGACTGGGGAGGACCTAAAGTGAGGGCAGTTAGGGTCGAGTGCGCCATTCCCTCCATTGAGCACGATTCAAGGGCGCAGGCAGCCCTGCGGGCAGTGAGTTGGGATTACCGCGGAACTCTTGACCAGATTGACGGTAGGATGCGTGTGATGTGTGAGTGCATAACTGTGGATGGAGGGTGCCCACCACCAGGATTCAGCATAGGTGGAATCACGGTCGTCGAGATCCTCGAAGAGTGGTCCACGGACTACCTGACCCATCATCTCGTCGTGCTGGACTTCGATTCTGACACGATTGGACGATTCTTCCACTCCAGAGATCTGACTTTGATGGCTGGCACTAACTTCACCTCCAGTGGCCTAGTCGTTCAAGTAGCAGGCAGGCAGGCCTCAATGGTGTCATTCCTGAATGCGATTAGGAATGCAATCCCTGTAGAGAGAGTCACGACAGCGAAGACCTCTGAGGGAATAATCCAGAAGGGCCCCACTTTGCAGCAGCATAGGATAATCAAGGTCGCTCACAGGCACGGTTGGTACGAGGCCCCAAAGAGAATCTCAATCAGGGGCTTGGCCTCAAAGTTGGGTCTGTCCAAGTCCAC